>JABLTK010075167.1_pt1 | contig 43097 bp, 33 predicted proteins | sample 7160131 | NCBI WGS metagenome assembly JABLTK01 (sample SAMN14651221, study PRJNA627086) | human gut metagenome | isolation source: feces | host: Homo sapiens
ATAAAATGTCGTGATATGCTTCACAGCAAGATTTCTGTACTTTTCATCATTGGTAAATTCATAGGCAATCCAAAGAATTCCTGTCCAAATTCTCTTAACGACGTAAGCGGCAAACAAATTACCGTTACTGCATTTTATGAAGAAACCTCATTAAGCGTTTTTAATTCAAAAAATTTACCGTGTTTTTTCATCAGTTCATCATATGTTCCCGATTCTACACATTCTCCGTCCTCCATAACAACAATCTTGTTTGCGTCACGTATCGTAGAAAGTCTGTGCGCCACGATGAACGTCGTTCTGCCCTTTATAAGGCTTGACATTGCCTGCTGAACGTGATATTCGGATATATTATCCAAAGCAGAGGTTGCCTCGTCAAGTATTATTATCTTTGGGTCGCGCATAAGCGCTCTTGCAATGGATATTCTCTGCTTCTGTCCGCCGGAAAGATTTCCGCCGTGCTCCTCCACTACGGTGTTTATTCCGTCCGGCAGCTTATCGGTAAATTCTCGGATATTTGCCAAGTCAATAACCTGTTCGAGTCTTTTTTCGGAATACTTTGCAAGTCCGTATACAATATTTTCTTTTATCGTTCCGCTGAACAAAATACAATTCTGCGGCACAACGGACAGAAAATGCCGGTAATCCTGCAAATTAAGCATTTCGATAGGTTTTCCGTCTATATTTATCTCACCCTCCGTAGCGTGCAAAAAGCCGATTATCATATTCATAATCGTTGATTTTCCCGAACCGGACGCTCCGACCAGCGCAACGCAGTCGCCCGGCTCAACATCAAGCGAGAAATTTTTTATAACGTTTTTATCGCTTCCCGGATATTTATACGATACATTTTTAAACTGCACCGTACCGTGTACATATCTAAGCTTGATTTTTCCCTCATTATTTTCTATATTATCCGAAATCATAACCTCGGAAACGGATTTAACAGATTCTGAACCTTTGGCAAATTCGGGATAGATATTAAGCAGTGATTGTATATTTCCAGTTATCGTGTTAAAATACGACTGAAAAAGCACTACTTCACCCACGGAAAGCTTTCCTATGTATGCCATATATCCCGTAAACACCAGACACACCGCACTCATAAGATTTCCTGCCACCCATGCCCACGAGCCGAACTGTGCCTGTGAATGGTCAAGCATCATTCCCGCCTCTTTCATGTGCTTTAAGCTTGTTTCCATTTTATTTATTTCCGTATTCTCCAGTCCGTGCGCCTTAGTGACAGGTATCATTTCGAGCATTGTGGCTATTTGTCCCGACACATTTTCCACCTGCTTGCGGAATACTCTGTTATCCTTTTTCATCTTGTTTCTGAACATTCGCACTACCATTATGTTAATCGGTATTATAACCGCAAAAAATGCCGTTACGATAAGACTTTTGCTTACAGTTACGCAAACCGTTACAATGATAGTCATTATACACGGAATAAGATTGAATATAAGCTGATTCAGCAGCTGCTCTATCGCCTCCGTGTCACGCAGAAATTTTGACTGAAGTTCTCCGGATTTTAATTCGTTCTGGTATGTAATGGATAGCTGCTGAAGCTTTTTGACAAGTGAATTTCTTAGACCTGCGCCTATGCTTCGCAAAGCGCGGCTTGTGTAATTCATATAAATAACATGAGTAAATAAATTCTGTACAACAAGTAAAACCAAAACTGCACCGTTTATAAACAGCTCGCTCAGCGCATGGTTTTCAGGCTTTGTTGCTATGTCTATGACATTAGCCGTAATAATAGGTATTATCCATACGGCACAATGCTTGACTATAAACATCAGCGTTGAGCATATAAACTCAACAAGATTTGATTTCAGCAAACTTTTTAAGAGCTTGGACGTTATCTTGCTGTTGTCCTTCATGCTCTCAAAAAAGCTGCTGTAATCGGGTAAGTAGTTGTCCTCTTTGACTTTGCTGTGTTTCATATTAAATTCCCCCTGCCTATGCCGGCAAGCCGTTTTTTATCCCCTAAAAAAACTTATTTTTTCCAAGGTTTACGCTATTATACAATATATGTTTTGCAAAGTCAATCCCTTTTTTGAAATTTTTAAAATTTTTTTATGCCTTATCAAGTCTTGCGCAAATATATGCCGCAGCAACGCATTTTACAAGGTCAAGAGGTATGAACGGAATAACCGTCGAAACCAAAAGCGCCCACACACCTTTTTTAAGCTGAAATGCCATAACCGTCATACCGCACAGATAAATCACCGGAATACCGATACACACCGCCGCAAGCAAATACCGCTTAAATCCTTTTTTATTTCTTACCGCAAGGCTTATCAGAAACGCCGCTAAAATAAATCCTATTATATATCCTCCCGTAGGTCCTGCAAGCTTGCCTATTCCTGCCGTACCTCCGGCAAACACCGGTGCTCCCGCCATGCCTATAAGCGTATAAACTATCATTGCTCCCAGCGCATACAGCGGTTCAAGTGTCAGTGCGGCTATGTTTACCGCCAAGGTCTGTGCCGTAAGCGATACCCCCGTAAACGGCAGAGGTATGTTTATGTACGCCGACACACACACCAAAGCGGTGCATACTGCCGCTCGGCAAAGCTTTTGTGTTCTTGTTTTCATGTTCATTCATTCCCTCTCTTTTTTTATTCAGAAAAATTATACCATAACCGTCCTTAATTGTCAACCTATTTTTATATAATGGTTAACAATTATTTTTTCTTGCCCACATAGGATAAATGCGCTATAATAATTAAGACGTTTTAAAAAAACCCCTTAACCCCTCATAAATACCGGATTTCCGCCCAAACATTTTTTGCCAAAACCGCTTTTGACATACTTACAGTCATCAATTCTGTACATTTCCGACGGTTTTGGGTGCTTTTGTTGCATAAAATGCTGATATTGTTAGGTTTTATGCGGTTTCTGAGGTTTTGAGATATTTTTTGTTTATTTTTTAATACAAATACTTATAATATAGTATATAGCAATATATTTTATGAAAGGAAGTATGTATCATGAAAAATCCCAAAAATCCCGTGAACAATGACATAATACATGATGATTTATCACTGTTCGGAGAATCGGAGGCTGTGTGCGCTTCCGAATACACAGGCTTAATTCCAAGTGCACCGCAGAACGATTACGAACTTGATTCATACAATGACATACTTGAATATTCACCGGAAAGTATTAATATTTATAACCACAAACGCAATTAAAACGCATACACCTCATATTGATGGCATATCCTTTAATATGAGGTGTTGTTATGTTAAAGCTTAGAACTTTTTTATGTATTGCACTTACGGCAGCAGCCGCGGCTGCCGCAGGTATGAAGATGTTTTCGGCTGTACCTGCTATAAGCCAAAATGACGGAATTGCACTTCCGATTGTGATGTATCACAGCGTTCTTAAAAATACCGAGCTTTCCGGAAAATATATTATTACGCCGGACTGCTTTATAAACGATATAAAATATCTCAAAGAGCGTGGTTATACGTCAGTTTCAATGCGCCAGCTCATAGATTACGTGGATAACGGCGCTCAGTTGCCTGAAAAGCCCGTTATGCTCACATTTGACGACGGCAGCTATAATAATTACGAATATGTTCTTCCCATTCTCGAAGAATACGACGAACACGCAATTTTCTGCATTGTCGGCAAATACACGGATGACTGTACAGAAACAAATGAAGCAAATCCCGCTTACGGATATATGCGCTGGATCGATGTTTATAATATGTACACAAACAGTCATGCGGAGATTGCCAATCATTCCTATAATTTTCATAAGTATTCGGAGGGCAGAAACGGAAGTAAGAAAAATAAAGGGGAAAGCGCTGAAAAATATAAAGAAATTTTCAGAGAAGACACACTGAAACTGCAAAACGGCTGTCTTTCACGTCTTAAATTCGCCCCTAATATCTACGCCTACCCTTTCGGCGCATATTCAAAGGAGAGCCTTGATGTGTTAAAGGAGCTGGGTTTTCGCTCCTCGCTTACCTGTAATGAGGGTGTTAACGTGATAACGAGAAATCCCGACGATTTATTCTTTTTAAAACGCTATAATCGCCCCAACGATATTTCCTCCGAAGCATTTTTTTCAAAAATGCTTGAATAAGCAAAAGCCGCACGCTTTATACCACGCCGAATGTTGATTTTCGGCGGCATAAAGCCGCGGCTTTTTATATTATCAATATGCCGGATCTTTGGTATAGTCGACTATATACCACTGACCGTTTTGATTCTCTATCTTATAAACCCAATGGTCGGTTGATGTACGAGATTTTCCGTTTTCACTCATATTCAGAGTTTCACTTACCCAAACATAGTAATATCCGCTGCCCTGGCGCGCATTTATTACATTTATCTGCTGATACGTCTGCATCAGATTCGGATGATTCTTTTTATAGCTTACCTGCTGTTCATATGCGGTCGTTCCCGCTTTCAGATAAGACGGAGGATAATCCGAAATTCCGTTTATATAGCTTTCACACTGCGAATCAAACACTTCGATTACCGATTCCAACTCATAAAAGACCGAATCACTTGTCGGAATTGAACTGTGTATTTCAGGCATTCGTTTATATGTAAGCGATGAACTGTACAAATCCGTTCTGCCGCTGTTTTGCACATAATTCTGTACCGGCGGCGGAGTAACCTGCATTGTAGGCGTCGGTGTGGGTTCCTGAGTTACACTCGGTGCCGGAGTATCGGTTGTCTGTATTGTCGGAACAGGAGTTGTTCTCATAGACTCGCTCAATGTTCCCTTTTTATTCGCCGAATACAATATGTACCCTACTATTATGCTCATAAGCGCTATAAGAATTGCAAGCAAAATCAAAATTACTGTCATGGATTTGTTTTTCTGCTTATGCGTAACCGTGCTTTGTGGTACTTCTCTGATATTCAAGGTTCTGCCGCAGTTACTGCAAAAGTCTGCTCCGGCGGCTATTTCAGCGCCGCATTCCGGGCAGAAAGTCTTTTCCTCCTGCATTCTCCAGCCGCAGTTTCCGCAAAATACCGTTCCCTCCGGCATTTCTCTACCGCAATTTTTACACCGCATTTTGTAAATCTCCTTCTAAATATATAATCTTTTTTTATTATACTACAAAATATGACTTTTTTCAACACAAATTTATCACAATTATATATTTTATACATTATCAACATAAGAAACAGAGCAATTCCGCATTATTCGGAATTGCTCTATTTTTTAATCCCAGCTGATCTTCTTATATATATCATAATCATCGAGATTATATTCACTCGTCATTGTTGTTGCACCGTGAGGGCCTGCAAACGGTGATACCGCCACAGACACTGTGTTCTTGTCCTTTTTTTCAAGAGTTGTCTCCGTATAATCATGAACATCATTGTACAAAATTACAAAATCACCCGATTTTTTTACCGAAACATAGTCAATACAATCTTCTTTCTGCAAATTCTTTGTTAAGATAAATGTATAATCGTCGGTATCAATGCTGTATTTGATTTCATAAGCCTTGCCGTCGTTAAACTTCTGCATTATCTCATCATACGAAAGCTTCTGCTTATGCGCTTTTTTGTAATCCATAAGCTTTTCAAACAAGCCGTCGTAATCTGATACATTCAGCTCTATGCCTCCGCCGCGATTCGCAAAATAGAAGCCTATCACTTCTTCATCTTCGCCCAATTTCAGGTGCAGCGGACGAATTACATATTTCGGCATATCTTCATTATATGTATCGACAAATTCACTGTAAAATAAGTTCATATCATCATATTCTGCCGTAAGCACATCGCCATTCATGGTAAACACATACTGACTTATCATTTTAAACCCCGGCACAGTCTGCGGTAAGCCGGCAAAATCAAGCGATATTGTCCTGTCTTTTTCATTCCAGACATATTTAGCCGCAAACTTTGAATATCCGTACTCCTCATTCGGGCTGTCCGCCATATCGCCTATATCCTCAATACATACGGCAGTTTTTCCGCCGATGTTATAGCCTTTTATATCGTGATTGTTTAAATTGACCGTTATATCCGTTTCGTAAATATTTCCGAGAATTTCACCCGGTTTGCCGCGTTCTGCCTTTGATTCGGTTTTATAAGGAGTTTTTCCGTCAGCGGTGAGCGTTCTTTTTTCATCATCATACACAAACCAAAACGGATAACCGTATTCCGACTTGTCCAGATCCTCGATAATTACCGCCGTTCTTCCTCCGATGTTATATGACGGTACTTCATTGCCGCCAATGTACGCAATAATATCGGTAGAATAAATCTGTCCGGCAATATCACCGTTTGCGGCATAAGCCGTTAACCCTGCCGAAACTGTTATACACATTAAGCAGGCAAAAATAATTTTTTTCATAAAAACCTCCGTTTCGCCACAAAAAAATGTCTTTCGCAGCAGTATATTTCCTGCCGCGAAAGACGGTAAGCCATGCGGCATATTTTTGTATATTATACCATATACGCCGCAAAAAGTCAATTTTTTTACATGTTCTTTTTCGCTTTGAAATAGCCGCGTGTTTCCTTAGCCACAACACCGCTTAACGCGATAAGCGCGATAACGTTCGGGAACGCCATAAGTCCATTGAAAATGTCAGCTATCGTCCATACTGCCGAAACGGTCATATAAGGACCGATAAATACAGCAAGAATATAGATCCATCTATAAACCTTTACAGCTGTCATATTTCTGCCCGAAAGATATTCAAGGCAGCGTTCGCTGTAATAATCCCAACCGAGTATCGTTGTAAATGCAAAGAACACCAGACAAAGCATAAGCACAAATGACGAAATCCATTCAGGGAACGGCAGACACGTACGGAATGCCTCCATTGTTATCTGCACGCCTTGCAGATCAGGATTTTTCCATGCACCCGAAATCACTATTGCCAGTCCTGTCATTGTACATATAATAATCGTATCGATAAACGTACCTGTCATTGAAACAAGCCCCTGACGTACGGTATCCTTTGTTTTTGCCGCCGCTGCTGCGATAGGCGCAGAACCGAGACCCGACTCGTTCGAGAAAATACCTCTTGCGACACCCTTTTGCATTGCTACAAACATGCTTCCTACAACACCGCCTGTTACCGCTTTCGGATTAAATGCACCGACTACTATTTCTCTAAGCGCCTCCGGAACCTTCGTGATATTAAATCCAACAATCAGAAGTGCAAATAATATATACAGAACTGCCATAAACGGCACTATAACCTGCGACACACTCGCAATTCTCTTAATACCACCCAAAACAACCAGCGCAACAAAAAGCGTTACCAATAATCCGGCAATAACTACCGTCCATGATACCTGCACGCCTGCAATAACCGTCAGCCACTTGTTATTTGGGTCAAAGAAATTATTCACAGCAGAGGATATACCGTTTATCTGAGTAAATGTACCTATGCCAAACAAGCCCACGCATACACCGAAAAACGCAAATATGCAGGCAAGCCACTTCCATTTTTTGCCCATGCCGTTTTCTATATAATAGAACGGACCGCCGAGAACATGATTATCCTCATCAATTGTTCTGTATTTGATAGCTAAAAAGCCTTCGGTGTATTTTGTTGCCAAGCCAAGAAATGCCGCTACAACCATCCAGAACAAAGCCCCCGGACCACCTGCCGCAATCGCCGTAGCAACTCCTACAATGTTTCCCGTACCGATTGTTGCCGAAAGCGCCGTACATAACGCACCAAAGCTCGAAACCTCCCCGCTGCCGCCCTCTTCATTTTTGACCATGTATTTAAGCGCCAATCCAAGATTTCTTACATTAAGTCCTCTCATTCGCAAAGTGAGTAAAATACCTGTTGCCATGATAAGTACAATAAGCGGTACTCCCCACACCCAGTTGTCCACTGTCGTCAGAACCTTTTCAAATAGTGAAGTTTCCATAAAAATAACCCCCGTATAGTATTTTTTATTCCGTGAAATTTCTATGTACAAAAAAGAGAAGCGTTTACGCTTCTCCGACAGAATTAAAAAAATCCTCCGTCCTTGTGCCTGAGAGATCACAGCTTATAAAAAGCTGCTTACACCTTCGGCGTCCGTACATATGGAACTCTCCGGAGAATATCACGCCTTTGTGACATCAACGAAATAATTATATCACATTGTCTGAAAAAAATCAACATTTTTAATGAAAATAACATGATTTTTCAGCAAATCACTAAAAAAACATCTTTTATTCCGTCATATTACCCATAATATCGTAGCTGCGCATAACCTCTTTGCGTTTTTGAGCGGCATACTGCGCATAGTATCTGTGCGTAACCTCAATATTCTTGTGTCCCATAAGCTCGGCAACCATTTTTATATCTATCCCGTCTGCAATCAGATTGCAGGCAAAGGTACGCCGCAGTGCGTGCGGACGTGTTTTGTCGGGATCTGTTATGCCGACCGTCTCACAATACTTTTTGAGGTTTTTTTCCACGCCCAATGGCGTCAGGCGCTTTCCGAGACGGCTTAAAAACAGAGCGTCTTTATCTTTTGCATTTTCATTTTTTAAGCGTTCCTGCATATAATTATACATTTCATTTTCCACCTGAACGGGCATAAAGATTTCCTGCTGATCTCCCCCCTTGCGTGTTACAATAAACGAGGAAGATGCAAAATCCACGTCGTGTATATTAAGATTTACAATCTCGCTCACACGGCAGCCCGTACCGAGATATGCCGTAAAAAGCGCAATATCGCGCAGCTTGCGGTTCTGATATTCCGCAAGGTCTCGCCCTGTATAATACTTCTCACCTTCATATATGCAATCAACCAAACGAACCGTTTCCTGTGAAGTAAGCGGTCGTTTGATTTTTTGATGAAGCTTCTGAAAATCCATTTTATCCGTCACGTTCTGTGAAATCATGTCGTTTTTATACAGATACGAAAAAAGACCTCTTATCCCCGACAGCTTTCGGTTGATACCAAAAGAGCTGTTGCGACGTATTGTTTTTATAATTTTTCCGTCAATTGATACCATGTCACACTCATATTCGCGCAAATACGCCTGAAAACGGTTCAAATCAGTCAGGGTTATTTTTTCCATATGCTCTGTAGTAAAATCCTCTGTGTTTTTAACCTCACGGAATTTAAATTTCATAAGATATTCAAAAAACACCTTTATGTCAATACTGTAACCTATCTGCGTATTGATACTTTCGCCTCTGTATGCCATTTCTATGTAATCAAAAACAAAATCAGGCATTTTTGATAAAAAATTATATAGTTTCGTATGCTTGCTCATCTTTGCAGCTCCTTTTATCCGTAAATATGCTGTCTGAATTCTTTCGGCGTCATGTTTGTGATTTCCTTGAATGCCTTTCTGAAACAATCTGTATCGCCATAGCCGGACAATACCGAAATTTCTTCAATTTTTTTGCTTGAGTTTGCAAGCAAGCGACACGCTTCATTTATACGCGTTTTTTTCAGATATTCCTGAAACGACATTCCCGTTTCCGATTTAAATTTCTTGCTGATATACGGGAGACTGTAATTCATTCCGTCTATTATATCCGAAAGCATCAGGCGCGTGCCGAAATTATGGGTAATTTCATTTATAATTTTTTGCGTGATAGATTCTTCTTTTGAACTCATCGGAATTTTTCGTGCGGTCAGAATAAAAAGTTTTATCAAATCCGAGCGAACAAACTCCTGCCAGCTGCTGTTTTCATTATTATATTCATCGAGCATTTCTTCGAGTATATCTCGGATTTTTCCGTCATCATCATGAAAAATATGATTTGCCGGGCCGAAATTCATCATCTCCGCATTTATCTTAATCAAATAATGTCTCAAAAGAGTATGGAAATCCCTGCAATAGACAAGGCTTTTGTCAAGCAATTCCGGTAAAAAAAGGCAGTTGATAACGCAAAATTCTTCGCCTTCGCTTACATATTCATGCTCCGTTTCGTAATCAATTATAAAGTAATCACCCTGTCTGATTATCGTCGGATTTATCCCGTTTATCCTATGCACTGCTTCTCCGACAGTCACATATGCCAGTTCCAAAAACTTGTGCTTATGCGCCCACGTTGATAAATTCGGGCATAGATGTATATTAATGCTTTTGCCTTTAAGATAGTCCATGATATCACCTTTGATTAAATTATTGGGGTGAAAAAGAAAATCTACCCTTTAAATTTATTATATCATTATTGTGCATCGTTGTCAACAAAAAACGCTTGAAGAAATCAAAAAAGCGTGATATAATACAATATATAAATATAAATGGCGGAAGGAAGAATGAAAATGACTGGAAAAGAACTTTTTGAGGAATTAACGCTCAAAAGAAAAAATGTATATGAAGAAATTTCCGATAAGGAAAAGAAAAAAATGCTTGACATTTGTGAGGAGTACCGCAGATTTATAAGCTATCACAAAACGGAACGCGAGTGTGTAAAAGGCATAATATGCGCTGCACAGGAATTTGGCTATGTACCGCTTGAAAGCAAGGACACTTTAAAAGCCGGAGATAAGGTTTATGCGGTAAACCGTGGCAAAAACGTGTTTATGGCAGTAATCGGAAACGAGGATATAACAAACGGCGTAAATATCGCAGGCGCGCATATTGATTCACCGAGACTTGATTTAAAGCAAAATCCTCTTTATGAAAGCACCGATATGGCGCTTTTAAAAACGCATTACTACGGCGGACTGAAAAAATACCAATGGACGGCAATTCCTTTGGCAATTCACGGCGTCGTGATTACATCTGACGGAGAAAAGCACGAAATATCAATCGGCGAGAGTAAAAACGATCCCGTGTTCTGCGTAACCGATTTATTGCCGCATTTAGCAAGAGAACAGATGTCCAAAAAGATGTCGGAGGGCATTGAGGGCGAAAAGCTGAATGTACTCATAGCCGGTATGCCGTATAATGACGATGAGGTAAAAGAAAAAGTAAAGCTTACGGCTCTTAAGTACTTAAATGACAAATACGGAATGTGCGAAAAGGATTTTCAGAGCGCTGAAATAGAGATCGTTCCGGCAGGTGAAGCAAGAAACGTTGGGCTTGACGAGAGTTTTATAGGCGGCTACGGGCAGGATGACAGAGTGTGTGCATTTACTACACTTAAAGGTATACTGGATATTGAAAATCCCCGGCGTACGGCGGTCGCGTTCTTTGCGGATAAAGAGGAAATCGGTTCTATGGGCAATACAGGAGCTCAAAGCTCATTTATGAGTATGGTTATAGCCGAAATCGCCGAAAAAATGACCGGAAAATGCTCTGTTACGGATTATAACAAGGTAATAACAAATTCAGCTTGTATGTCGTCGGACGTTACGGCAGCGGTTGACCCCAATTACGAAGGCGTAACGGAAAAGAACAACGCATCTTTTTCCGGATACGGTGTTGCTCTTATGAAATACACCGGATCGGGCGGCAAATACAATTCATCGGACGCTAATGCGGAATTTGTGTATGGCATAGGCAAGATAATGGACGACAACGGCGTAATATGGCAGACCGGTGAGCTTGGTAAGGTTGATCAAGGGGGCGGCGGCACAATTGCGCAGTATGTGGCAAATCTGAACATGGACGTTATTGACTGCGGCGTTCCCGTACTGTCGATGCACTCACCGTTTGAGGTTACGGCAAAAAGCGATATTTATATGGCATACAAAGCATACAAGGCTTTCTATAATAACAGATAAATTAATACATAACATTAAATCAGCCGTCCGGTTTTATACGAACGGTTGATTTTTTTACAAAAAACAATATTTTCAAAAATTTTTCCTTGACAAAAGTGTTAATATGTGATAAAATATTTATTGCGTTAAAAGTTGCTGACGTAGCTCAGTAGGCAGAGCACTTCATTGGTAATGAAGAGGTCGGCGGTTCGACTCCGCTCGTTAGCTCCATAAAAAAATAACCGCATAAACTGCGGTTATTTTTTTTATATTATATGGTTTATTCCGCCCAATTACAGAACAAACTTATATACTTTTTCTTTAATCATTGAATTTTATCTGTTTCTTTGCCGCAGCAAAGACAAATAAAACAATCTGCACGACATTATTCATTCAAAAATACGCATATCGCTTTTAGGAGTGATATGCGTATTTTTTATTGTCATCCGCCAAGATATGCTTTTTTGATATTTTCACTCTCCATAAGCTCCTTGCCTGTTCCGCTGTATGCTATTTTACCGTTTTCAAGTACATATGCACGATCTGAAATCGCAAGTGATTTTCCGGCATTTTGCTCAACCAAAAGAATTGTTGTGCCGTCCTTGTGAATTTCCTGTATAATCTTAAACACCTGATCAACCAATAGCGGCGACAACCCCATTGACGGCTCATCGAGCATCAGCAGCTTAGGACGGCTCATCAATGCGCGTCCCATAGCCAGCATTTGCTGCTCACCGCCGGATAATGTTCCGGCTATCTGATTTTTTCTTTCTTTAAGTCGCGGAAATTTTCCGTATACATATTCAATATCATGTTTTTTTAGTTTTGCATCTTTTTGTGTGTAAGCGCCCATAAGAAGATTTTCATACACCGTAAGCTCCTGAAAAATCCGTCTGCCCTCCGGTACCTGCGTCATTCCGAGTTTTACAATCTTATGCGGCGGAACTTTATTTATCATTTCTCCCTGATATGTTATCGTTCCGTGTTTTGCCGGAATAAGTCCCATAATGCTCTGCATCGTGGTTGTTTTTCCGGCGCCGTTTGCGCCGATTAACGTTACGATTTCGCCTTCATTTACATCAAAGCTTATACCCTTTAACGCCTGAATTACTCCATAGTAAACTTGAAGATCTCTGACTTCCAACATTGACATTTTCAAACACCTCCCCTTTTTACTCGCCTATATAAGCTTTTATAACTTCGGGATCATTCAGCGCATCATTTACCTTACCCTGAACAAGCGTCGTTCCGAAATTCAATACCGTAATCTCATCACACAGACCCGAAACAAATTTCAAGTCATGCTCTATAAGTAAAATTGTCATGTCAAACTCTTTTCTGATAAAGAAAATAGTTTCCATAAGTTCTTCTGTTTCATTAGGGTTCATGCCCGCTGCGGGTTCATCAAGAAGCAGCAGCTTAGGATTTGTTGCAAGCGCTCTTGCTATTTCGAGTTTTCTCTGTTTGCCATAAGGCAGATTGCAGGCAAGATTGTTTCTTTCTTCCTCCAATCCGAAAATTCTCAAAATTTCCTTTGCTCTTGCTCTTATACGCGTTTCACAGTCAAAATGACGAGGCAGTCTTAACATACTCTCAAACGGATTGCATTTAAACTCCGGCTGATTATGCAGACCAACCAATACGTTTCTTATAACGCTCATATTATTAAACAGACGTATATTCTGGAAAGTCCTCGCTATACCCTTATGGTTAATCGTCTCCTGTGATTTTCCCGTCAAATCCTCACCGTCAAGATAAAAGCTGCCTGTTGTCGGTGCATACACACCCGTCAGCATATTAAAAATTGTTGTTTTTCCTGCGCCGTTTGGTCCGATAAGTCCGTACAGCTGATTTTTCTTTATTTTTAAATTTATATCCTGCGCAGCCTTCAAACCGCCGAAAGAAATTCCGAGATTTTTGGTTTCAAGCATATATTTCTCAGCCATATTAATCCTCCTCTTTCTTCTGCGTGTTATTCTGGGGTGTTGCGTCAGTTGACAAAAGCGCATTCATGTCTATTTTTGACGGTATTCTGTCCCATGCTACATCATCATCTTTAATTTTCGAGGGATCGTCTTTTTCCTTTATTGCATCGGCTATTTTATTGCCAAGCTTTTTCATACCTTTTTTTACGCTGAGACGTTCCTTTAAAGGAGCTAATGCCGGAGCATTGTTGAGTATTACCAGGCTAATGAGTATCAGTGCATAAATCAGGAATTTCAATGCTGCCAAATCTCCCGACAGCTTTGTGGTAAGCTGGAAGTTAATGAATGTAATAAGCGCCGCTGCTATAATTGAACCGTTAATGCTGCCCATGCCGCCCAATACAACCATTACCAGTATTTCTATTGAATAATTGTAGGAAAAGAACGAATACAGCACCGGTGTTGCGTAATGACCGTATATGACTCCTGCTATCCCAGCAAAAAATGCCGACACAACAAATACAAACAGCTTATAGTATGTTACATTTATTCCCATTGCTTTTGCGGCAATTTCATTATCTCTTATCGCCGTAATTGCCCTGCCGTGCTTGCTTCGCACAAGGTTCTGAATAATAAACAGCGTTATAAGCACAACAACCAAGGCAACAATAAACAAATCCGAACCGTACTTTGTTGTGGAAAGTCCCAAAGCGCCGCCGAACAGTTTTAAATTTTTAAATATTGTTCTTACGATTTCTCCAAATGCCAGTGTAACGATTGCCAGGTAGTCGCCTTTTAATCTTAATGCCGGCAGACCGATAATCAATCCGAATACTGCCGCGATTACACCGCCTATCAGCATTGATATGATAAGTACCGCAAGGTTTGAGCTTATAACCGAGTGAAGCTGATTTGCAATAAAGCAGCCGAGATATGCGCCGATACACATAAATCCGGCATGACCTAAACTCAGTTCGCCCAAGAAGCCTACGACAAGGTTCAGTGAAACGGCAAGAATGATCGAATACGACATCTGTGTAATCAGATTTTGTGATGAACGGTTAAGATTGCCCGTTGCCATCATAATCAGCGATATTACAAAGAATAATCCGACCATGATATAACTGATATAGTTTTTAATTTTAAAACCCTTTTTTACGCTTACAAAATATCCTGCCATAATCACACCTTCTCTCTGCGTACTTTACCGAGCAGACCCGTTGGCTTAACAAGAAGAATGAGAATAAGGAATCCAAACTCAAAAGCCGTTGTATACGGTGCAAGCACAGGAATACTTAACGATATTTTTTCAATGACGCCCAGGAACACTCCGCCTACCATAGCGCCCGGAATTGAGCCTATGCCTCCTATAACTGCGGCTGTAAACGCCTTAATACCCGGCATTGAACCAAGTGTAGGACTGGTATTCGGAATCTGCATAAGGTAAAATGCGCTCGCAAAAGCCGCAAGTGCCGAGCCTATTGCAAAAGTTACCGTAATAATCATATTTACGTTAATTCCCATAAGCTGAGCCGCACCTCTGTCCTCAGACACTGCCTGCATGGCGCGTCCGAGCCTTGTTTTGTTTACGAACCATGTGAGCGCAGCCATTATAACCGCACCGACGCCCAGTGTGATAAGCGTTGCTACGCTTATTCTAAGCTCTCCTATCTGGATAGGCTGAAAGTTTGCAATTGTTACAGGACGTGTTTCCGCCCCAAAAATAAGCTGTGCAACGCTCTGCAAAAGATAGCTGACACCGATTGCCGTAATAAGCACCGCCAGCGGCGACGCATCACGAAGCGGTCTGTACGCCAGTCTTTCCGTAGCCATACCCAAAACCGTACAAATTACGACGGATATCATAATAGCCGTAACCGGATGTCCGCCCGCCGAAAGCGATACCAATATCGCATATGCACCGACCATGATAATATCGCCGTGTGCAAAGTTCAGCATTTTGGCAATTCCGTAAACCATTGTGTATCCGAGCGCAATCAGAGCATAGATGCTTCCGAGGCTCAGTCCGTCAATGAATGTACTCATAGTTTCTCCCTTTCCCCTCTGAAATAAAAGATTTTTTTAACGCAGATTTGGTTGGACACACTCTGCCCAACCAAACCCCTTTTTTAATATTCAAATTCAAACAATTACTTGTTCAATTCTACAATCTGCGGAGTCTTTTTGCACGCACCCGATTCATCCCATGTCATTGTACCGGTTGCACCCTCGTGCTTGAAGTCAGCTGACGTAAGAGTTGAAACAAGAACCTTACTCAAATCTACTGCACTGATCTTAACATCATTTACGTTAGCCTTTTTCATTGCCTCGTAAATAGTCATTACAGCATCATATCCGTCAGCGGCAAACTGATCCGGAGTTGCATTATTATATTCAGCTTTATACTCTTCAACAAACTTCTTTGTTGCAGGCTCTGTGCTGTTTACGTCAAACGGTGTGATATACTTGATTTCGTTTGCAGCGCCGGAGTCAAGCTGTCCTGCGATACCGTCAAATCCGTCGCATCCGAACAATACAGCCTTGCTGCCCTTTGCAGCTGCTGTCTTTGCAATTGTACCTGCTTCTGTGTAATAAATCGGCAGGAAGATTACATCGCAATCCTTTAAAGCTTCAACCTGTGTTGTAAAGTCTTTCTTGTTTTCGGCATCAAAAGTCTGTGTTGTAAACTCTCTGTTGAGCTTCTTCATTTCACCTTCAAATGCTTCGTATACACCCGACGAATAAGCGTCACTTGTATCATAAATAGCGCCTATCTTCGTGTATTTGTTTGTAAGCTCCTCTGCTGCAAGAACTCCCTGGTCGGGGTCGCCGAAACATACACGGAATACAGTAGGTCTGTTCGCGATTACGTTTGCGGCAGATGCCGAAGGAGTAAGCACAAATACCTCGTCCTCAGCAGCCTTTGATGCGAATGAATCACATGAACCCGATGTTGTAGCTCCGATTGAAGCCTGCATACCTGCTTCATACAATGTATCGTAGCCTGTTGCTGCGTCAGCCGCAGTAGCCTTGTCGTCCTTCATATCAAACTTAAACTTTATGCCGTTAAGACCGCCGGCATCGTTAATTTCCTTTATTGCGAGTTTGGCTCCGTTCTGTACTGACATACCGTAAGAAGAAGCATCACCTGTAAGCGGTCCTGTACCTCCGATAAAGAACTCGGTGTTATTTGCGGTATAGCTGTCTCCGCTTCCCTTTCCGCCGCCGGAACCTCCGTTACCGCAGCCTGTCAGACACGACATACCGAGAACCGCACTAAGTCCGAATGCCATCATTTTTTTCATAGACTTCTTCATAATAATTTCTCCCTTCGCCTTACGGCACTAAATTTCTTAAAATTTCATCATTGCTTTGTATAAACACAAAAAGCAGCATTTCAAACGCTGCTTTTATACTAATTAAATTGATTTTTATATCATCAGCAGCATTATATTTTTAAAACGGCAAATAACAATATTAAACACTTTACCCTTTTAGACCAAATAATATAACTATTTGCGCAGAAGTTAAAATACGCCGCCGGTTTAGCAGTAGTGCCGAATGCTTTTGTAAATCAAACAGCACTTTTTCAACCTCTTGATGAAAATTCAATGATAATATTATACTACCGATTGAAAGATTTGTCAAGAGATTTTTAATAAATTTTATACTTTTTTGTCTAAAAGGAGCTTATATTATTTCATTAAAAATCCGTCGACAGCTGCGGCGGCTTCTCTGCCCTCTCGTATTGCCCAAACGACAAGGCTCTGACCTCTGCGGCAGTCCCCTGCCGCAAAAACGCCGCGCAAGCTTGTTTCAAAGTCTCCCTCTTTTGCATTGATATTGCTTCTGGCATTTGTTTTTAAGGTAAGCTGATTTATAATATCCTGCTCCGGTCCTAAAAATCCCATTGCTATAAGCAATATATCGCAGTCACGAACCTGTTCCGTTCCCTCAATCGGTTTCGGAATCATTGCGCCCTTATCATTTTTCACCCACTCTACCTGAACGGTATGAACTTTAGTCATTTCACCCTTATCATTACCCTCTATCTTAGTAACGGTTGTAAGGTATTCTCTCGGATCTTTTCCGTATAGTTCAATAGCTTCCTCCTGACCGTAATCGGTCTTTTTGACCTTCGGCCATTCCGGCCACGGATTTGACGGAAGTCTTTCTTCCGAAAGTTCCGGCATTATTTCAAGCTGTACAACGCTGTTGCAGCCCTGACGTATTGCCGTTGCTATACAGTCTGTGCCAGTATCTCCGCCTCCGACAACAACTACATTCTTGCCCTCGGCATTTATAAACTTTCTGTCCTTATGTTCCGAATCAAGCAGACTTTTTGTGTTCTGTTTCAAATAGTCAACCGCAAAATGCACGCCTTTAAGCTCCGCACCCTCAACCTTTAAAGGACGCGGATTTGTCGCACCGGTACAAATAACCACTGCGTCAAATTCGTTAACCACATTCACCGCCGGATAATTTTTGCCTATTTCGGTATTTGTTTTAAATACTACTCCCTCTTTTTCCATCAAATCAACTCTGCGCCGAACAACGCTTTTATCCAGTTTCATGTTAGGTATTCCGTACATCAAAAGACCGCCTGCTCTGTCTGCACGTTCAAATACCGTTACGCGATGTCCTTTCTGATTCAATTCATCGGCACACGCCAGTCCCGACGGGCCGCTGCCGATAACCGCAATGCGCTTTTCGGTTGATTTCTGCGGAAATCTCGGCTTAACCTTATCTTCATCAAACATCGTGTCAATAATATGACATTCTATATTTTTAATCGTCACCGGAGGATCGTGCATACCCAACGTACATGAACCCTCGCACAAAGCCGGACACACTCGTCCCGTAAATTCCGGAAAATTATTTGTCAGTGACAATCTCTTATATGCCTCTTCAATATCTCCTCTGTAAACCAAATCATTCCACTCGGGAATAAGATTGTTCAGCGGACATCCGATAGATGTTCTTCCGACTAGCTTACCTGTATGACAAAACGGTACGCCGCAATCCATACAGCGTGCGCCCTGAAGCTTCAATTCGGCAGGGTCCATATGCGTGTGAAATTCTCCCCAATCGGATATTCTCTCTTTAACGCATCTGTCTTTGGGCAGCTTGCGTTCATATTCCAAAAAGCCGGTAGGTTTTCCCAATATAATCATTCCTTTCCATATCACCGTTTTGATGAGTATTCCTCACCAAAACGGCATATCTGATATTTATGCAATTTCAACCTTTTTGCCTGTTACATTTTCAAAAGCAATGAGTGCGGCTTCGTCATTATCCGTACCCTTTTTCTTCTCTTCCTCCATAATTGTAACAACCTTTTTGTAATCTGTCGGTATTACTTTTATGAAATGCTTCAGTTCTTCATCGAAATTATCGAGTATTTTTGCCGCTGTTTCCGATGCGGTGTATTCCTTATGCTTTTCAAGCATTTCTTTAAGCGTTCCGGCATCCTTTGCGGTAAGCTTATTAAGTTCCGCCAGACCTGTATTGCATTTTTCTTTAAAGTCTCCGTCCTCATCGTAAACGTATGCAACACCTCCCGACATACCTGCCGCAAAGTTTCTGCCCGTTTTTCCGATTACGGCAACCACACCGCCGGTCATATATTCACAGCCATGATCCCCAACACCCTCAACAACGGCTTTTATACCGCTGTTTCTGACGCAGAAACGTTCGCCGGCTATACCTCTTATATACGCCTCGCCGTAAATTGCTCCGTAAAATGCAACGTTTCCGATAATTACGTTTTCACTCGGATTAAAGCTTGCATTTTCGGACGGAACAACGATTATTTTACCTCCCGACAAGCCCTTGCCGATATAATCGTTTGAATCCCCCGCAAGCTTAAGCGTAACACCGGGCGCCAAAAACGCTCCGAAACTCTGTCCGGCGCTTCCTACAAATTCCAGATTGATTGTATCCTCCGGCAAACCCTTTGCGCCGTACTTTCTGGCAATTTCCGAAGAAAGTATCGTACCTGTTACACGGTCGGTATTTCTTATTTTCATTTTTGACTCAACTCTGCTGCCATCCTCTATCGCATTTTTGCAAAGCTTTAACAGTGTATTCATATCAAGAGTTTTATTAAGCTCATGATTCTGCATAACATTGTGGTATCTCTCAAAATCGTTCGAGCAGGTTTTAGGCTGATATAACAGCGCCGATAAATCAACCATCGATGCTTTCTCGTTATGCTCAACACGCTTCTGTGACAGGTACTCTACATGACCGATTAAGTCGTTAACCGTTCTTGCGCCTATCTTTGCCATCCATTCCCTCAAATCCTGTGCGATAAAGCGCATAAAGTTTTCTATATATTCCGGCTTACCGCAGAAACGGCTTCTCAGCTTAGGATTCTGTGTTGCCACACCTACCGGACAAGTATCAAGGTTACATACCCTCATCATAACACAGCCCATCGCTATAAGAGGACCTGTTGCAAATCCGTATTCCTCAGCACCGAGCAAAGCCGCAACGGCCACATCTCGTCCCGTGAGCAGCTTTCCGTCAGTTTCAATCGTAACACGGTTTCTCAGATTGTTCATTAAAAGCGCCTGATGAGTTTCCGCAACTCCAAGCTCCCACGGCAATCCGGCATTATAAACGCCCGTTCTCGGCGCTGCACCCGTTCCGCCGTCATAACCCGAAATGAGTATTACGTCCGCACGACCCTTTGCAACACCCACCGCAATAGTTCCTACGCCTGCCTCCGATACCAGCTTTACCGTTACTCTCGCGTCACGATTGGCATTTTTCAGATCGTGTATCAGCTGTGCCAAATCTTCTATCGAGTATATATCATGATGCGGCGGCGGTGAAATAAGGCTTACACCCGGTGTTGAGTGTCTTGCTTTTGCAATCCACGGATATACCTTTCCGCCCGGCAAGTGTCCGCCTTCACCGGGTTTTGCGCCCTGCGCCATCTTTATCTGAATTTCCTTTGCGTTCTGCAAGTAGTGGATATGCACTCCGAATCTGCCCGAAGCTACCTGCTTAATTGCCGAACAGCGCGAATCTCCGTTTTCATCGGGAATATATCTGTCCGGATTTTCTCCGCCCTCGCCGCTGTTTGATTTTCCGCCGAGACGGTTCATCGCTATTGCCATGCACTCATGTGCCTCCTGCGATATTGATCCGTAAGACATCGCTCCCGTTTTGAAACGCTTTACTATGCTTTCAACACTTTCGACGCTGTCAATCGCAATCGGCTTATCGATTGTTCTGATATTGAGCAGTCCGCGTATTGTACATTCATGCGACTGATGCTCGTCCATCTCACGCGCATATTCCTTATACAATTTATAGTCGCCCGTTCTGCACGCTGTTTGCAGCTTGTAAATGGATACCGGATTGAACATATGATATTCGCCCTTTGCTCTCCATTTATATTCGCCGCCGGGTTTCAACGCTTCATCGGCAGTCACCTTATCAAATGCTTCGCTGTGGAATTTCAGCGTATCTTTTTCAATCTGATTAAGACCTATTCCACCTATTCTTGTGGCTGTACCGGTAAAGTATTTTTCAACCACACTCTCACGTACTCCCAAAGCCTCAAAAATCTGCGAACCCTGATACGACTGAATTGTTGATATACCCATTTTGGACATAATCTTCACTATTCCGCCGGTAACTGCTTTTTTATATCTTTCGATAGCTGTCTTTTCATCAAAATCAACCAGACCTTCGCTGCAAAGTTCACCTATTGACTCATATGCAAGATACGGGTTTACTCCGTTCACTCCGTAGCCGATCAGACAAGCAAAATGATGAACTTCTCGCGGCTCACCGGACTCAACTATAATTGAGGTTTTCATTCTCGTACCTTTTTCAAGCAAATGGTGATGCAGTCCCGATGCACATAACAGCGCTGGAATTGCCGCTTTATCCTTGTCAACGCCTTTATCTGAAAGGATAATAATGTTATATCCGTTTTCTACCGCTATATCGGCAGCTTTGAAAATATTCTCAAGCGCCGCTTCCATATCCTTTTTCTGATGAATATTAAACAGCAACGAGATTGTTATACTCTTAAAGCCGTCAATATCCACGTTTCTGATTTTTTCCAGTTCTTCGTTTGTCAGTATCGGACTGTCCGAACGGATTTTGCGGCAGTTCAGCTCTGATGAAGTAAGCAGATTCTGTTCACAGCCGAAGAATGAATATGTCGAAGTTACGATTTTTTCTCTTATTGCATCAATAGGCGGATTTGTTACCTGTGCAAAAAGCTGTTTGAAATAGTTGTACAACAGCTGCGGTTTTTCCGATAACACTGCCAGTGGTGAATCCTTACCCATAGCGCCGATCGGATCTTCCGCCTTCTGAACCAGCTGCTTTAAAGTCATGTTAAGGTCTTCCCACGAATAACCGAATATTTTCTGCTTTACCAAAAGCGGCAGTTCGCTGTCACCGTCCGCTTCACGGTTTACAAACATATTATCCAGCATTATTGCATTTCTCAAAATCAGCTCACGGTTTATTGTTCCCTGTGCGCTGTCCTTGATTTTTTCAACCAGGTTATGCCACGTATCTCCGTGCTTCTTGCTGTTTTCTTTCAAGTTGTCAAGCTTTACAAGGGTTTTATTTACCCATTCGCCATACGGTTTATGAACAGCTTCATATTCTTTGATTTCGCTGTCCGTAATAATCTTGCCTTTTTCAACGTCTATAAGGAGCATCTTGCCCGGATGCAGACGTTCTTTTCTGACTATTGATGCTTCGTCAACATCTGTAACACCCACCTCAGACGCAAGAATTATTCTGTCATCATCGGTGACATAATATCTTGCAGGTCTTAATCCGTTACGGTCAAGGGTTGCGCCCACAAAACGTCCGTCCGTAAAGCATACTACTGCCGGACCGTCCCACGGTTCGGTAATACATGAATGATATTCGTAGAACTTCTTCATTTCATCGCTCATGTTTTCGTCGTTTTCCCACGGTTCGGGAATAGTCATCATCATTGCGCGCGGCAGTGAAAATCCCGATAAATGCAGGAACTGCAAATAGTTGTCAAGCATCGCTGAGTCCGAGCCGTCCTCATTTATTACCGGCAGAATTTTATCCATTTCGCCCTCAAACTCCGGTGTCGAGAACATCCTCTCTCTTGCCTTTACCCAGTTTACATTACCGCGGATGGTATTGATTTCTCCGTTATGAATAATGTATCTGTTAGGATGCGCTCTTTCCCACGACGGAAATGTATTGGTTGAAAATCTCGAATGAACAAGCGAAATTGCCGTTTTCATATCAACATCCTTTAAGTCAAGGTAAAATTCATTTACCTGTTCCGGAGTAAGCATTCCTTTATATACGATTGTGCGTGCCGACAAAGATGCAAAGTAGAAATAATTATCCTCACCGCTTTTTCTTATGCGCTTTTCGGCAATTTTACCGATAATATATAATCTGCGTTCAAAATCGTCCGCGCTCATTTCCAAATTGCCCTTGCCGATAAATATCTGAACAATATGCGGCATAACGTCTCTTGCCGCTTTTCCGAGACAATCCTCATACACTGGAACATCACGCATACCGAGAAGCTTTTGTCCTTCTTCCGCAATTATTTTGCCCAAATCCGCAAGGCTCTTTTCTCTTGTGTCGGCATCAGGTGACAAAAACAGCATACCTACGCCGTAATCACCTTTTACAGGCAAGTCTATGCCCTCATTCTTGCACACCTTGCTCATAAAATCATGCGGCATCTGGATAAGTATTCCGGCGCCGTCACCCGTGTCGGGATCGGAACCCACTCCGCCCCTGTGTGCCAGATTTTTCAGTATCTGTAACCCCTGGTTAATCAAATCATGAGATACCTTGCCTTTAATATTTGCGATAAATCCGACACCGCACGCATCATGCTCAAACGCCGGATCGTACATACCCTGTTTTTCGGGAAGTCCGCTGTATACCATTTCAAATCATTCCTTTCCGATTATATAAAAACGCTTCTTAAATAGCATTGCCGTACATCGTCAATGTATTCATAAAGCGTCCTTGCTTCAATATTTATTTCTTCAATACAGCCTTTATTCTTTCCATAGCTCCGACCGTATTTTCCTTTGTTGAAAACGCCGTAAGGCGTATATAACCCTCGCCGCTTGGGCCGAATCCCGCGCCAGGGGTTGTTACCACTCCGGCTTCCTTTAAAAGAATGTCGAAGAATTCCCATGAACCTATATTGTCGGGAGTTTTTGCCCAAATATACGGCGCGTTTTCGCCGCCGTAAACTTCAAGTCCGGCTTCCGAAAGCGATTCTCTTATAATTCTTGCATTTTCCATATAATACTTTATATTTTCACGCGTTTCGGCATATCCCTCATCGCTGTAAACCGCCTCCGCAGCACGCTGTATCACATACGGAACTCCGTTAAATTTTGTGCATTGACGCCTGTTCCACATTGCATTAAGCGATTCACCGCTGACTGTCAGCTCTTTCGGAACAACGGTGTATGCACATCTTGTTCCGGTAAATCCGGCTGTCTTTGAAAAGCTTCTGAACTCAATCGCACATTTTTTCGCGCCGTCTATTTCATATATGCTATGCGGAACTTCCGGATTTGTAATAAACGCCTCATATGCGCTGTCATAAAGAATAACCGCGTCATTTTCAAGTGCGTAGCTGACCCATGCTTCAAGCTGTTCCTTGGTCGCAGCAACACCCGTGGGATTATTCGGAAAACACAGATAAATCATATCTGCCTTTTCTTCCGGCAGTTTAGGAATAAATCCATTTTCCTTTGTACACGGCATATAATACAGGTTTGACCAATGCTCCGAAATATATTCTCCTGCCCTGCCTGCCATAGCATTTGTATCAACGTATACCGGATATACAGGATCACAAACGGCAACTTTATTGTCTTTTGAGAAAATGTCACCGATGTTTCCGCAGTCAGATTTTGCACCGTCTGACACAAACACCTCATCCGCATCAAGCTTTATTCCTCTTGTGAGATAATCCTTCTCAACTATCTTGTTTCTTAAAAAGTCATATCCCTGTTCGGGTCCGTAACCTCTGAACCCCTCCGGTGTTCCCATTTCGTCAACCGCCTTGTGCATTGCCTCAACAACACTTTTCACCAACGGTCTTGTCACATCTCCGATTCCCATTTTGATAATTTCCTTATCGGGATTTTCCTTTTGATATGCCGCTACTTTTTTTGCAATATCCGAAAACAGATAGCTGCCCGGAAGCTTTTTGTAGTTTTCATTTACCTTTGCCATTTGCAACCTCCCTTTCACTTATACCGTAACCCTTCCGTCAAATACAAACCTTGCCGGTCCGGTCATATAAACATTATTTTCTTGCTTATCCCATTTAATATGCAGCGTTCCACCGAGTAAAATTATATCCGCTTCGTCCTCTGTCAGTCCGAGCAGGCTTGATGCAACAAGCGTTGCGCAAGCGCCTGTGCCGCAGGCAAGCGTCTCACCCGCTCCGCGTTCCCATACACGCATTTTCACCGTTTTTTTATCAATTATCTGAACAAATTCCGTATTGGTCTTTTTAGGAAATATTTTATGCGTTTCAAATTTGGGCCCTATTTTCTCAATTTCGACTTTTGATACGTCATCTACGTAAGTAACAGCGTGCGGATTGCCCATCGACACGCCTGTCACCTTATATTCTTTACCGTCAACCTCTACTTTTTCTCCTATAAACCGCTCGCTGTCAGAGTCTATCGGAATGTTTTTGCTCAAAAGCTCCGGTTTTCCCATATTTACGCAAACCGTATCAACCTCGCCGTTTTCGTCAAGATTAAGCTTTAAAATTTTTATTCCGGCAAGTGTTTCAAGCGTTATTTCCGTTTTATCGGTAAGTCCCTTGTCGTGAACGTATTTACCAACGCACCTTGATGCATTTCCGCACATCTCTGCCTGAGTTCCGTCGCTGTTATACATATCCATGCGAAAATCCGCCTTGTCCGACGGACAGATAAGCACCAGTCCGTCAGATCCTATACCGAAGTGCCTGTCCGATACTTTTTTTGCGATTCCGTTAATGTCCGAAATATGCTCCTCGAAACAGTTAACGTATATATAATCGTTACCTGCTCCCTGCATTTTGGTAAAATTAAAGGTCTGCATCTTTCAATCTCCTTAAATTCTTAAAATCAATCTTGCCGTGTCTACAAACTTTGAACCGTTATCCATACTTTTCTTCTGAATAAATCTGTGAGCCTGTTCTTCTGTCATTCTGTATTTATCCATAAGGCACAGCTTTGCTTTTTCAATTATTTTCTTATCCTCTTCCGAACGCTTAGGTTTTGAAACAGGCTGTATATTTCCGAGAAAAATATCGATTGATGAAAGTAATCTTTGCCTGTTCAGAGGTAAAGGAATGACAAATATATCCTCATTTTCGATTATGTCCTGGCGTTCTGCCTTGACTATAGACATAACCTTTACTCCACCGAGGTTATATGCCGCCTCATCTGCAAGCATATCACCGATTTTATATCCCATTATAACCAGGGCATCGTCAATTTCCGAAGCGGATCGCAGAAGCTCGGAGGCGGAACGGCAAATCATACATACTTCATAAGCGCTGCCGTCAAGCATTTTCTTTATTTTGTATGCTGTTTCCTCTTTGGAAAATGCCAGTATTACACGCTCCACCTGCACTGCCCCCTCTTTTGTCAATATTGAATAAAGTATTTATCTATCTCCCACTTACTGATACACTTTCTGTACTCACTGTATTCGTTTTTCTTTTCCGCAAGATATTTCTGCTTGAAGTCTTCTCCCAAAAGCTCTGTGATAAATTCGGATTTCTTTGCTATTTCCACTGCTTCATTAAGGTTAATCGGAAACATTTTTCCGTTCATGGCTTTTTGTTCCGCCGCACTCATATTGTATATATTTGAATCAATAGCCGGCGGCAGCTCAATATTTTCCTTTATACCTTTAAGTCCCGCCTTTAAGCACGCCGCAATCGCAAGATACGGATTTGCGGTTGAATCCGGTGAACGCAGTTCAATTCGTGTATTTTCCGGTTTATTTGCAGTCGGTATTCTTATAAGCAGGCTTTTGCTGTTCTCCGACCATGATATATAACACGGAGCGTCATATCCCGAAACAAAGCGCTTATATGAATTTACAATAGGATTGGTTATACACACCATTTCGGAAGTATATTTTAATAAACCTGCGATAAATTTATATCCTATCTGTGAAAGCTTTCCGTCCGCACTGTAAAAAACATTTTTACCGTTCTTTTCAAGCGACATTGCCAGGTGCATTCCCGAACCGCATTCATCTGCTTTCGGCTTCGGCATAAAAGTTGCGTGCATACCGTTACGCCGTGCAAGCGTTTTTACAACCGTTCTGAACGTTACTATCTTATCCGCCGTTGTAAGCGCATTATCATATCTGAATACTATTTCGTGCTGTCCCGGAGCTTTTTCATGGTGTGACGACTCAATTACATATCCCATTTCTTCCAGCGTAAGACAAATATCTCTGCGGCAGTTTTCGCCGTTATCCAGCGGCGCAAGATCGAAGTATCCGGCATTGTCATTTGCGGTCATCGTCGGCTCCCCGCTGTCATCGGTATTAAACAGAAAAAACTCGCATTTCGGGCCGACATTAAAGCTGTAACCCATTTCCTCCGCTTCTTTTAGGGTTCTTTTTAAAACATATCTCGGGTCATTTTTTACCGGTTTTCCGTCAGCCGTATATAAATCACATATAAGTCTTGCAACCTTGCCCTGATGCGGACGCCACGGAAATATCGTGAAGCTGTCCAAATCGGGATAGAGATAAAGGTCACTGTCCTCGCTGTCCGTCATACCCTCGACAGAGGATGCGTCAAATACGCAGCGGTTATCAAGAGCGTCCAAAAGCTTTGAATTTGTAATTGCCATATTCTTCATATGACCCAGCATATCGGTAAATTGCAGACGTATAAAGCGAACATCTTCATCTTCTACCAATTCAAGAATATCCTGTTTAGTAAGCATAAAACTTCCTCCCTGTAATTTTTATATATTTTGACCCGTAAATATTTGCAATCTCATATATATCCGAAAAAAAGGCGTTTCCTCCCCTCGGATGAAACGCCTTTGTTTACTTTAATTATAATATCACTTTAATATTCTTTTGTCAATACAAATAATGACTTAGAAATAAATTTGTTATATTTCACTAACAAATTTCTTCAAAGCATTCGCCATATCCGTCTTTTCCCACGAAACGCCCAAATCTTCACGGCCCATATGACCGTATGCTGCCAGCTGACGATAAATTGGTTTTCTTAGTCCCAGACGTCTTATTATAGCATGAGGTCTTAAATCAAACAATTCCGAAACAGCCTTTTCGATTTTTGCCTCGTCAACCGTTCCCGTACCAAAAGTATCAATCATAATAGATACCGGATGTGCCACGCCGATTGCATATGCGAGCTGAACTTCACATCTTCTTGCCAATCCTGCCGCTACAACATTCTTTGCCACCCAACGCGAAGCGTATGCCGCGCTGCGGTCAACCTTTGTGGGGTCTTTGCCCGAAAACGCTCCGCCGCCGTGTCTTGCATAGCCGCCGTATGTGTCAACGATAATTTTTCTGCCCGTTAATCCGCTGTCGCCGTTAGGCCCTCCGACAACAAATCTGCCTGTCGGATTTATATAGTATTTTGTATTTTCATCTATCAGCTCTTTCGGTACGGTTGTGAGAATAACCTCACGTTTTATATCCTCTCTGAGCTTTTCAATATCCACATCGGGAGAATGTTGACTTGAAACAACAACCGCATCCACTCTTATCGGCTTGTCATTCTCATATTCAACCGTTACCTGAGTTTTTCCGTCGGGACGCAAATAATCAAGTATACCTTCTTTTCTCGCTTGTGTAAGCTTTTTTGCCATCTTATGTGCCAAGGAAATCGGCATTGGCATAAGCTCTGCCGTTTCATCACAGGCATATCCGAACATCATACCCTGGTCTCCGGCGCCTGTTGAATTTTCCTCGTCAATTCCGCCTTTTTCTCTGTTCTCATAACCGGAATTTACTCCCTGTGCAATATCCGGCGACTGCTCGTCAATTGCCGTCACAACAGCACAGGTATTTCCGTCAAAACCGTATTTTGCCCTGTCGTAGCCTATATCAAGCACCACCTTGCGTGCAATGTTCGGAAAATCCACATAACATTCCGTTGTAATTTCACCCATAATTGAAATTATACCGGTAGTACAGGTGGTTTCGCAAGCCACGCGTGCCATCGGGTCTTTTTTTAAAATTTCATCAAGCACAGCGTCAGAAATCTGATCGCATATTTTGTCGGGATGTCCCTCAGTGACCGACTCCGACGTAAATAATCTTCTCATACCTTTATCTCCATTTCTCCGCAAAAACAAACATTCTGTGCTTTTGCTCCGCTTATCCTATAATATATTCCAAAGCCTAATTGTACTCTGTTTTTATACAAAAGTCAACATAAAAATCTAAAATTTTCTGAAAACTCCGACAACTTTACCGATAATAGAAACCTCGTCCACAATAATCGGATCCATTGTATCATTTTCCGGCTGAAGTCTAAAATGTCCTTTTTCCTTATAAAAGGTCTTTACCGTCGCCTCATCGCCGTTTACCAAAGCAACCACAATATCGCCGTTTGACGCTGTCGGCTGCTGCTGTACTATTATATAGTCGCCGTCCAGAATTGCAGCATTAATCATAGATTCTCCGCTTACTTTAAGCATAAAAACATCTTTATTATGCGCAAAATCCATAGGCAGCGGAAACGTGTCGCAATCCTGCTGCTGAACAGCCGTTATAGGCATACCTGCCGTAACCTTGCCGTAAACGGGCACTTCAAGATACTTATCGTCATACGCATCGGAAATATTTTTAAGCACACTGCTGCCCTTCGGCGTATAGTTTATCAGACGCATTGAACGGTTTTTGGAACTTTCCTTTACGATATACCCCATATTTTCAAGCTTTTTTAGCCTTGCATGAACCGTTGCCGTCGAGGTCAGACCCACTGCATCGCATATTTCGCGTACTGACGGCGGATACCCCTTAATCTCAATCTGTTCATATATAAAGTCCATAATCTGGAAATCTTTTTCTGTTACCTTAGACATTTTCTTACACTCCTTCGGCAATTTAATTATCCGTCTATCCATTTATATAATAACACAAACATTTACGTTTGTCAAACATTTGTTTGAACTTTATATGATATTTTTTATTTTTGAATAAATTTCCTCGTGAATATCCGAAACATCTCTCACCTTATCGTTTTTTGCACACAAAATGCGTTCCCAGCCAAACTTTTCCGATATGTATACAGCGTTTTCATAGCTGTCTCTAAGATAACCGACGTCGCCTTCATGTATATCCTTTTCAGCCTCTCCTGTTATTTTATTTGGACGTTCTTTCATAAGCTGTACAGCATATTCCGTCGGCATATCGAGAAAAATTGTCTTATTAGGTCTTGGTAAACCGTATTTTACGTACTCGAAATCCTCAAGCCATTCAAGGAATTTATCCTTTTCGTGCAAATCCCTGATTTTACCTGCCTGATGAATCATATTTGAGGATACATATCTGTCTGCGATAATTATTGTGCCGTTGTTATAATCTCTGCCCCAATCCGTTTTAAAGGTAGCAAACCTGTCCGCCGCAAAAAAGGTAGATGCCGCATATGCGTTCACGTCCTCCGGATTTTTTCCGAACCTGCCGCTGAGATACATCCTAACCAGTTCGGACGACGGATTCTCATACGCCGGAAATGACACAAGACGTACTTTTCTGCCTTCCTCAATCAAACGTTTACAGAGCTTTTCGGTCTGCGTCTGCTTACCGCTTGCATCCACTCCGTCCACCGCAATTAAAATACCCATTTTCAATCCTCTTGTTTAAATTTCTTTCCTTTTGTCAGCACAGTAAAGCCGAATTTCGGCAAATCCAACATTCTTCCGGCACGCCAAGGCTCTTTGCATAATCTGTAAAACCATTCAAGTCCTGTTTTGCAGAAAAACTCCGGCGCTCTTTCCACTCTGCCGGCAAATACATCAAGACTGCCGCCTATTCCCATAGCCGCACGGACTTTTAATTTATCTCTGTTTCTGTCTATCCATTTTTCCTGCAACGGAGCGCCGAGACATACAAACAGCAAATCCGCGCCGGAATTATTAATATCTTCAACAATTTCCGCTTCTTCTTCGGGTTTGAAATATCCGTTATGAAGTCCGACTATTTTCAGCCCCTCATATTCCTTCAAAAGCTTTTGCATTGCCTCCTCTGCAACACCGGGCTTACCGCCGAACAAATAAAGCGTATGCGCCGTTCCCTTAATCTTTTTTAAAACCTCGCACGCTATATCATAGCCTGCCGCACGCTCGCTTATAGGCTTCTTTAAAATTTTTGACGCATAAACAACGCCTATACCGTCTGCCGTGAGCAAATCGGCCCTGTTTAAAATATCCGCAAAGCTTTCATCACGGTATGCAGACATAATTATTTCGGAATTCGGCGTGAACACCGAATGAAACTTATCCTCTTCAAGAAAATTCATAATTTTCGACGCAGCCTCGTCAATATTCACCATATCCACATTCACGCCGAGAATATTTACCTTTTTCATTTATAAAAATCTCCGTTCTGCCATTATCTGTTTTCAATCGAAACATATTCTCTTTTATGAGTTATCGACTTATACGCCGGACGTATTATTCTGTCACAGCCGAGAGTTTCTTCCAGTCTGTGAGCACACCAGCCGACAATTCTTGCAACTGCAAACAGCGGTGTATACATTTCCGACGGTATTCCGAGCATCTTATAAACAAATCCCGAATACATATCCACGTTTGCGCATATCACCTTGTCGTTGTTGCGTACCTTTTTGAACACTTCCGGAGTAAGTCTTTCAATTCTGTTATACAGCTCAAATTCTTTCTCAAATTCTTTATTTTCGCTTGCCAGAGCAGCAGCTTTCTTTTTCAGCAAAATACATCTCGGATCGCTGTAAGTGTAGATTGCATGACCCATTCCGTAAACAAGTCCCGAACCGTCAAAAGTTTCTTTTCTGAGAATTTTTTCAAGATATGCGCTTACCTCGTCATCGTCCTCCCAATCCTTTACCGACGCTTCAATATCTGCCATCATCGCCATAACGCGTTCGTTCGCACCTCCGTGTTTGGGGCCTTTTAAAGAGCCTATCGCCGCCGCAATTGCGCTGTACGTATCAGTTCCCGATGACGAAACAACCCTTGTTGTAAATGCACTGTTGTTTCCGCCGCCGTGTTCCGCATGAACCATAAGCATTATATCCAGCATTTCCGCTTCTTCTCTCGTATACTTGTTATCCGGGCGCAGCATATACAGGAGATTTTCCGCAGTCGACAGCTCACTTTGCGGTGAATGAAGATACAGACTGTTTCCGTCATGATAATGACTTTTCGCCTGATAGCCGTACGCCGCCATTATCGGCATACGTGCTACAAGCTCAATCGACTGCCGCAAAACATTGCCGAGACTGGTATCATCAGGGTTTGTATCATAGGAATACGACGCCAGTACAGAACGTGCCATTTTATTCATTATATTTTTCGATGGAGCTTTTAAAATCATATCCTCCGCAAAGCCTTCGGGAAGCTTGCGCATATTCCCGATAAGCTTTGTAAACGAATCAAGTCCGTCTCTTGTCGGCAGATGACCGAAAAGCAGCAAAAATGCAACCTCTTCAAAGCCAAATCTGCCTTCTTTTTCACAATGCTCCACTATATCCGAAAGATCATAGCCCCTGTATTTCAAATGTCCCTCGGCGGGATATTTTTCACCATCGTCCAAATAATAGCCTATAACCTGACCGACAGACGTCAGTCCTGCCACAACGCCTGTTCCGTCCTCGTTCCTCAGACCTCTTTTAACTCCGTACTTTTTAAACATTTCCCTGGGAAAAGGACTGTACAATTCCTCTGCTTCCTCCTGAAGCTTATTTTCAAGTTTTATGCGTTCTTCTTTTGACAACATACAAACACTCCCTTTCTTCAATACTAAATTAAGCTAAGCTGTGAGTCCTCCTTTTTCAAAAAAGAACCTGCCGCAGGTATGTTTTTGGTCATATAATGCTTTAAATCCGGAATTTCACATTCCTCAGCCGACATTACCCTAACCATTTTTGACCCTTTCTTTCTAAGAGTCATAACCTGGACTCCCTGTGTGTTTTTGGTGGTTTTGAGCGGTATTTTCCCGGTGTTAAGGCATAGTACCTTATTATTGTCGGCAAGCGCCACAACATCTGTATCGGCGCTTATATACCTTATACCGCAAACCGGCGATTTATCCGAATATGCTCCCACAAGCTTTTTTCTGTTTGTTTTTGTTTCATATCTGTTAAGCTCAACTTTCGCCATTTTACCGTTTTCAAACGCAAACAGCATCATTCCGGCATAATCCGTTGTTACAACAGTATACAATATTTTTTCGTTCTCGTCAAGTCCCAGTATTCCCGGGAGATATTCGCCCATAGCGCTGACCTTGCTGTCGGGCATATCGTACGTTTTCATTTTATACACGCTGCACTTATCGGAAAAGAACAGCAATTCCGAAACATTTGTTGTTTCAATGGTCTGTAAGATTTCATCGTCATCTTTAAGCTTATGCTCCGAAGTGGTTGACCTTAAAGAAACCGCACTTACCTTTTTGAAATAATTCTCACGCGTAAAGAATACCGTTACCGCATAATCATCAACATGATCATCCTCCTTGTAGACGTCAAGCTCCTCACCGTCTATAAGCTCGGTTTTACGCGGCTGACCGTATTTTTTTGCAATCTGTTTAAGCTGTGTCGCAATAAGCTTTTTAACCGCCTTATCGCTTGAAAGCGTAGCGTTAAGCTCATCAAGCTCCTCCATAAGCTTTTCGATTTCCGACGTTCTGTTCAAAATATACTCGCGGTTTAAATATCTGAGCTTTATGTCCGCCACATATTCTGCCTGAACACGGTCAATATCAAATCCGTCCATTAAATTCGGCACTACGTCCTCGTCACGCTCGGTATGGCGCACAATCGAAACCGCCTTATCTATATCAAGCAGAATTTTTTTAAGACCGGTAAGCAAATGCAGCTTTTCGCTCTTTTTTTCAATGTCATATCTGATACCGTTCCGGATACAATCCATACGAAATTCTATCCAGTATTTCAAAATATCCTTAACTCCCAGAACCATAGGTCTGTTTTTTATAAGAACATTAAAATTACACGCAAAACTGTCCTCAAGCGGCGTAAGCTTGTACAGCTTTAACATCAGTTCATCAGGATTTGTTCCGCGTTTTAAGTCAAAAGTAATCTTAAATCCTTCCAGTCCCGTCTCATCGCGCGCATCGGAAATTTCTTTTAATTTTCCTGACTTTATAAGCTCCATAACCTTGCCTATAATAGCTTCTGATGTAGTTGTATACGGTATTTCCCTGACTTCTATGCAGTTATTTGCTTTATCATAAATATACTTTGCTCGAAGTTTAAAGCTTCCGCGTCCGGTTTCGTAAACGGTGCGCATTTCTTCCTTTGAATATATCAGCTGCGCCCCCATCGAAAAGTCCGGCGCCGGCATTATATCCAAAATATCCGTCTTATCGTCTTTCATGCAGGCTATTGCCGCATCGCAAACCTCCTGCAAATTGAATGAGCATATATTGCTTGCCATACCTACGGCTATACCCTGGTTCGGGTTTACCAGAATATTCGGAAATGCCGCCGGCAAAAGCGTCGGCTCTTTCATTTCTCCGTCATAGTTATCAACAAATTTAACTGTATTTTTGTTTATATCCGAAAACAATTCCGCGCATATCGGCTCAAGTCTTACTTCCGTATAACGCGCCGCCGCATACGCCATATCTCTCGAATACTGCTTACCGAAATTCCCCTGCGACTCCACAAGCGGATGCAGCAATGCTTCATTGCCGCGCGTAAGTCTTACAAGCGTTTCGTAAATCGCGGAATCACCGTGAGGATTAAGCTTCATTGTCTGTCCTACAACATTTGCCGATTTTGTAAGCTTTCCGCCGAGCAATCCCATTTTATACATTGTATACAGAAGCTTTCTGTGTGCGGGCTTTAAGCCGTCAATCTCCGGTATTGCTCTTGAAACGATTACGCTCATCGCATACGGCATATAGTTTTTTTCAAGTGTTTCCGTTATCGGCTGTTCCTCTATCGGCGCTGAAATGATAACTTCATCTTCCTGTTTCTTCTTCCTTGCCATAAATTACTCCGTTCTCAAAATTTATAAAATCATCAGGACAAATCCAGCATTTCCATATATAAACCGCCGTTGTCGGCTATATATTCCTTACGGTTTGAAATGTTGTCGCCCAAGAATATTTCGAACATCTGCGCCGTTCTCTCCACATTTTCCGGCGTAACGCGTATAAGCCGTCTTGTTGCCGGGTGCATGGTCGTAAGACTCATCATATCCGGTTGGTTTTCACCAAGCCCCTTTGAACGCTTAATATCGTATTCGTCCTTTTCCTTTGAAAGTCCGTCGCTGTTTAATTTAGCTACTATCTCGTCCTTTTCCGCATCGGTATAGGCAAAATGCTTTTCACCTCTGCGCTTTGTTTTTGTAATTGTAATTTCGTAAAGCGGTGATTCCGCAATATATACAAGTCCCTTTTCGATAAGCGTCGGCGTGAGACGATAAATCATGGTAAGCACAAGCGTTCTTATCTGATAGCCGTCCACATCGGCATCGGTACATATTATAACCTTGTTCCAGCGCAGATTTTCCAGATTAAAGCTGTCAAGCTTTTTATTGTGCGCCGATTTGATTTCCACTCCGCAGCCGAGCACCTTTATCAAATCAACGATTATATCACTTTTAAATATTCTCGGATAATCCGCCTTTAAACAGTTTAATATTTTCCCGCGTATCGGCATAATCGCCTGGAATGACGCATCTCTCGCAAGCTTACACGAGCCGAGAGCCGAATCGCCCTCCACTATATACAACTCACGCTTTCCCACGTCCTTAGTACGGCAGTCAACAAATTTCTCAACCCTGTTTGTAACGTCCATTGAACCGGTAAGCTTCTTTTTAATATCAATACGTGCTTTTTCCGCATTCTCACGGCTGCGTTTGTTTACAAGCACCTGGTTTGAAATTTTCTCCGCATCAACTTTATTTTCAATAAAATAAACTTCAAGCTGATGACGCAGAAATTCTGTCATAGCCTCCTGGATAAACTTATTGTTGATTGCTTTTTTTGTCTGGTTTTCATAGCTTGTCTGCGTTGAAAACGAATTTATTACAAGCGCCAAACAATCCGCAACATCATTAAAATTGATTTTCGATTCATTCTTATTATATTTGCCATTGTTTTTCAGATATTGGTCGATTGAATACACAAATGCGTTTTTAACTGCCTTGTCCGGTGAACCGCCATGCTCAAGCCAGCTTGAATTGTGGTAATATTCAAGCATATTAACGGTATTTGAAAAGCAGAACGCTACCTGCATTTTCATTTTGTAATCGTCCTTGTCCTCTCTGTCCCTGCCCGTTCTTTCACACTCCCAGCTTTCAACCGCCGTAAAAGAGTTGTCGCCCACCGTTTCCTTAACGTAATCCGTAATGCCGTGTTCGTAATAGTATTCAAACATTTCAAGTCCTTCATCCGTTTCATTATAAAAAACGAATTTAAGACCTGCGTTTACCATCGCCTGTTTATTAAGCGTATCCTTAAAGAACTCGACAGGTATATTTATATCGGTAAAGACCTCCAAATCCGGTCTCCATTTCTGAACCGTTCCTGTCTGAACGGAACGCACCGGCTCTTTTTCCAGTCCGCCGACAACCTCACCCTTTTCAAAATGGAGCGTATACTTCGTTTTATCACGTATCACGGTAACGTCCATATACTCTGAGGAATACTGAGTCGCACAGGCGCCCAAGCCGTTAAGTCCGAGACTGTACTCATACATTCCGCCGTCATTATTGTTGTACTTGCCGCCGGCATACAGCTCGCAGAATACCAGTTCCCAGTTATAGCGTCCTTCCTTTTCGTTGTAATCGAGAGGGATACCGCGTCCGTGGTCGCGCACCTCCACAGAGCAGTCCTTAAAGCGCGTAATCTCTATGAGAGAGCCATACCCCTCTCTTGCTTCATCTATGGAATTTGAAAGTATTTCAAAAAATGAATGTTCACAGCCCTCAAGTCCGTCCGAGCCGAAAATAACCGCCGGACGTTTTCTTACTCTGTCCGCTCCTTTGAGTGAAACTATCGAGCCGTTTCCGTAATCCTGTTTCTTCTTAGGCATTTGTCTATCCTTTCCGAAAAAATTAATATCCTTATTATTGTACCACGCAAACAGTTGTTTGTCAAATACACATATAACGCTTTTTTGTTAAATCATTGTTACAATTAGATTAATTTTACTTGGTAATTATTTTTTTTTAATATATTATGTTGTTTTCATTGCCGAAATATGTTACAATAATATATAATATAATTTTAATTATAAAAGCGCTGTAATATTATGAATTTGTGAGGAAATGATTATGAACTCGGCATATGTATATTTACAAATATACAAATTATTCGACAGCTGCACTCCGATAAAAGCCGACTGCGGACAGTTATGCGATAAGGCGTGCTGCAAAGGCGACAACGACTGCGGTATGTATCTTTTCCCCGGCGAAAAGGAGGTATATAAGCTTCTTTCACCGGATTGGGTAAAGATTGAACAATCGGATTTTACGTATATGGCAGATAATAAAGAGCACAGCGTACCGATTGCTTTGTGCAGCGGCGTGTGTGACAGATTTCAGAGACCTCTTGCCTGCCGTATATTTCCGCTTACACCGTACATTAATTCCGACGGTGTTCTCGATATAATCGTAGATCCGCGTGCAAAAAGGCTTTGTCCGCTTTCGAGAGTGTTTAGTCTCGATGAATTTGAGAGGGATTTTGTTTCCAAAACAGAATCTGTTTTTCGGTTGCTTGCGAAAAACCGCTATGTCAGGGAGTTTATAAAAGAGCACAGCCGGTATATTGATGATTTTGCTAAATTTTACAATTAATTCTTGGGGGGATAAAAATATGAATGAGAATAAGGACAATTTTGAATCCGTATCAGATGCTCCCACTATTGTAGGAAAGCCTGCTATGGAGATACAGAACGAAGTCCGTCGGGTAATTGACGAAAAAAAAGAGGACGACGCGCCGTCTGAAACCGCCGAAGCTGTTCCCGAGCAGGAGGAGGAAACACCGTCGGAAAGCAGTGAAGACGATTTCGATGATTTTGATGCGAAACCTGAAAACGATACGGAGGATCAGAAAATTCCTGAAACAGCCAATGAGGAAATGACTGAGAAAAAACATTCTCCGATTTTTACCATGAGAGCATTAAAAATACTGCTTTTGATTATCGGAGCGCTTGTTGCGCTGTTTTTCCTTGCCGTAATTCTCGGACTGACAAACACCTCCTCGGACACTGTTTCCAAAAACGTATTTGTAGGTGAACTTAACGTCGGCGGGCTTTCATATAATGATGCGCTTGCATCGATAGAAGCCTCTGACCTGATGAGCCACAGAATAATCAAACTTCAATGCGGTGATAATTATTACACTTTTAACGGTATCGATGTCGGTTCTTCCGCAAATGCAGAGGACACCGCAAAAAGAGCATTTGAATACGGAAAATCGGGTAATTTTATAAAGGACGGAATGGCCGGATTTGAACTGATGTTTAAAAAGCGTACGCTTTCTCCTCCCGCAACGCTTGACGAAGAACGCCTTGCGGTAGTTTTAAGACGTTTTGGTACGGATATTTACGGAGAGCTTCAGCAACATCAGGTAAGTTTTGACGGTGCCTCCGCAATCGTAACTCCCGGTCACACCGGATTTGACAATGAAGTTGACACAGCCGTTTCCGAGGTTAAGGTGGCTTTGGCAAAAGGTGTCTTTGACGCCATACCCGTTACGCTCAAAAGCGCGCCGCCGTATGATTTCACCGTTGATACCTTTGACCACATATGCTATGTTGACCCCGTAAATGCACAATACGCAGTAAGCAACAATAAAGTCGAAATTATTCCCGACCAAAACGGACGGTATATTAATAAAGAAGAAGTTGCTCCTTATCTTTCGCAGATAAAGGAGGGTGGCGGAACGGTAACTGTTCCGATATGTATATCTTATGCGGACGTTACGGCGGCAATGCTCCAAGAAAAGCTCTTTAATGCAACGCTTGGTTCGTATTCGACAAATTACGGCGGTTCTACCTCCAACAGATCCGCAAACATCGCAAGAGCCGCAAGCCTTCTTAACGGAAAGGTTATTGCCCCGGGCGAAGTATTCTCATTCAACGATACCGTAGGTCCAAGAACAACAGGTAACGGCTTTTACACCGCCAAGGAATACGTTAACGGTCAAAGTGTTGACGGCATCGGCGGAGGCACTTGTCAGGTAAGCACAACGCTTTATTCCGCCGTTCTTTATGCAGATTTGGGTATAGTAAGCCGTGAAAATCATATGATGACAATCGGATATGCACCGCTCGGTCAAGACGCCACTGTTGCATACGGCAGCGTTGATTTCAAATTCAGAAACACTACCGATTCTCCGGTAAAAATCGCCGCATCCACCGGCGGCGGAACAATAACCGTCAAAATAATCGGTACGGCATGGACACCGGCGAGAGAGGTTAAACTGTCACATTCGACCTCACGCTCCGGAGAAAACACCGTTGTTACGTCTGTAAGACGCGTATACTCAAACGGAGAACTCATATCAACCGATAAACTCGGCACAAGCGTATATCAGCCGCATAAATAACAATAAGCATAATTGAGCAGGAGTGAATTTATTAAATTCTCTCCTCGAATTACAAGAACACTTTGCAGCATACTATGTCCGTTCTGCGGAATAAACATAAATAATTAAACAAATACGCTCCTACTTTTTTATGGTAAGAGCGTATTTGTTTTTGCTGTATTCATGCTTTCCGATTTTAAATTTGATAATTTTTTTAATAAATCAATAATTCAAATCTTCAAAAAGCCTTGTTTTAAGCCAAATTATTTATCCAACGACTTCATTGTCGGGATTTCAACTCGAAGAATTACATATTTCTTCATAAATACTCAAAACCCTTACGCCGTGCGGGTTTCCGCTGTTTCGTTTTTACAAAAGTCTTCGTAAATCTTCATAAGTTTTGTTCCAAATGGCTTAAGCTTTGGCTTAAGTTTGGCTTAACCCGTATCACATTGCAAGCACGAAACAATCCTGCAAGTGCCCGATTTCTTTTGTTTTAAGGTCCATGGTTGCATCGGTATAGACATCCATAGTGGTTTCTATGTCCTTGTGTCCTAACACATCCTGAATGACCTTGATGTTTACGCCTTGCTCACACATTCTCGTAGCAAATGTATGCCTGAGCGAATGGCAGCTAAACGGTGGGAGTAAAACCGGGTTTTCCTCTCCCTTAAGAAGCACCTCGTCATTACAATCTCTGATAATTCTGCGTATGGCTTTGTTGAGTGTTCCCTGGTTCTGCACATCGCCAAACCGATTTATAAATATAAAGTCGGTGTAGCAATCGACAGATGCTTTGCAAGTCAGCCCATTCTCTTCTTGATACTTTTTCTCAAGAAGGAATGCTTCTTTCACAAAATCCATCATAGGAATTTGTCTTACGCCAGCTTTGGTCTTGGGAGTATTGATTGCAAACTTGCAACCTAATCCTGTACCTTTGCTGTAATAAACAAGTGTGTGATTGACATCAATATAACCTTCTTCAAGATAAATGTCGCACCACCTGAGTCCAACAGTTTCGCCGACTCTCATACCCGTTCCAAGCATCACTGCAAACACAGGATACCAGTGATTGTATTTAGGCGTTCTCTTTAGAAAGTCCATAAACAAATTCTGCTCTGCTACTGTGAGAGCTTTTCTTTTCTCGACCTCAAAGTTATGAGATTGCTTCAGCTCCTTCAGCATTTTTTCGGTAGGGTTAGTTCTGATGTAATTGTCATCCACCGCCATATCAAACACTTGATGTAAAATGTTATGTATGGTGTCAATGGTAGCAATTTTCATCACTCTGTCGTCTGCCAGAAGATTATAAAATCTCTTGACATCTGATTTCTTAACACACACTACCTTTTGCAAACCGAACTTTGGTCTTATAAAAGTGTTGTACATATACTTGTAATTTTGAAGCGTATTATCCTTGATGCCACGCTTTAAATCACACCATAAGTCAAACAACTGATTGACCGTTGTGTTTCTGCACTCGGTCCTGATACCATCATGAATGTCGTAAGCCAGCTCAGCTTCTTTCATACGCAACTCGTCAAGAGTAGGGGCGTAGAAGACATGCCTTTCGCCGTCATCCGATGTCCAACGGTACGAATAAGTTCCGTTCGGTCTTTGGGATTCACCCTTTTTCAGAACAGTTCTGTTGCTGTCCTTTCTTTTTGTATTTCTTGTTTTAGTCATAATTGGCTCCTTTCCAACGGATTACACCGTACAGAAGCACAATCAGGCAATAAGATTATATTACATTTATGCCTGAAAGTCAATCAAAACAATGCAATCCGTTTAGTTTAATTCCGTTCATTAAATAGAGTATTGTCGTTCGATAAATTCCGCGAACTTTTGTCTCTTGATTAATCGCTTGTTGCCTACCCAAAGGACGAAGTCACACTCCGCTTTTTCTGATAACATTCTAATTTTGTGAATTCCAATATTTGAGTAGGCAGCCGCTTCTTCCAAAGTTAAATTGAGTTTTTCCGAAATAGGAACATTCTTCATATTGGCTACCTACCTTTCTTAAAATGTGTAAAAAGTCTTGCACTTGCCTCCGGTTACATTTCCTGAGCCTCGGTCCTGCTCGACCATAACCTCGTATGTCCTTTAACCTACCTCGCTCGACTGAATATTCAGTGTCATGGCGCTCGGTTACCGGTATAACTCACCGTGCAAGCTATTCAATTTTCAAGGTTCAACTTATATATTTCAGCTAGGATTTTCTTCTTGGGCTATCATTATAGCGCGTGAACCTAGGGGCCTGTCAAGGCCTTTTCGTCCGCGTCACAAACTTTTAACAAAAGTGCAGCGAACGCGCAATAATTGAATTTTTTATACTTGTTATCGTGCTTATTGTTACCGCTTTATGTGTCGCAGTTTTTGCTTACAAAAAGAGCAGGTGGGGTAATTACCCTACCTGCAATAGTTTTGTGCTACAGCGGGCTGTTACAGCCGTTACATTTGCCCTTAAATTTGATTTTAATCCATTGTACCAACCATTTTGTTTATGTCGCCATCTGAACTTACGCTGATGGTTTTGGTTTTACTTGGTGCTACATAGCCAAAGCCTTCTATGTATGCCTTACTCTTTTCTTCTATGATTTCATTTCGTATTTTTGTTTCTTCATCTGTGAGGTAGCATGTGTCTTTTGACATAATTTCATCATTTGGATTTATAGGTTCTGCCGGGTTCTTTTCCCATTTCGCATACACCACATCAGGCTTTGTGAATTTAAATGTAGTTACCTGATTTTGTTTTGTTCGGGGGTCTGTGTACCATCCTTTGAATATGTATCCGTATTTTGTTGGGACATAACTCTCTAAGCTGATGCTCTCGCCGTATCTTTTGGTTATTGGCCTGATAAAGCTACCGCCGTCCGATGCGAATTGCAAGGTTACATCTCCCACAATTCCGAGTTTGTTGTCAAAGGATACTCGGTATTTACCGAGCCACCAAGGTGCTGCTGATGCTGTGGTTGTTAGTAGCATGGTTGATGCCAATGCCACACATATTATTTTCTTTTTCATAATCTCATCCTTTCGTTTTTGGCATAAAAATACCGACACACTCGAATTTCATTCATCGAATATGTCGGCATCATTTTCGAAGCATTCTATAAAGAACCTTGCTCCTAATTTGAATCCTTTTATAAATGTTTGACATTCTGTTATTTGTATCATTTCGTCATAACAGGCTTTGACCTTATTAAATAATTCTTTTTCCTGCTCATTTAGGTTTTTGAGCAATTCTTCTTCGTTTTTGGTCAATAACCTGAATACCTTGTCAAACTTTCTTTGGCTTTGGAACGGTCTTTCCATTGGATTAATATTCCCATACCAGAATTCTTCAAGCACTCTCATTTGATTTCACCTCCTTGCGACACAAACAGTACCACAAGAAGCTGCAGAAGTCAACGAAGGAATTTTTGCTTTTTTATATTTAAAACATTAACCCCTTTGAAGGAACGGATGCTTCCTTAAATGCGTTTTTAATAGTTTTTGCAGTTGCTTCACCACTTCTTCGTGCTGAGTCAATAATTGATTGGTATTTAACCACAGCAGAAGGTTTGATTCTTATACCTACAGCAGTTCCTTTTAATTGTGTTGGATACATAGCTGTATTATTGGGATATATTCTCATACAATCCTCACCGCTTACAAATGTAAACCATCCATTTGTTGCTTTGCATATTTCATGCCGTCTTCCCAGATTTGATGGACAGAAAAAAGTGTGATATAATGAAATGGACACAAACAAATCCAAAATCACAGGAGGAACTTTTA
>JABLTK010058824.1_pt1 | contig 43080 bp, 42 predicted proteins | sample 7160131 | NCBI WGS metagenome assembly JABLTK01 (sample SAMN14651221, study PRJNA627086) | human gut metagenome | isolation source: feces | host: Homo sapiens
AACCGCTTGCCGCTTAGTGGTAGTGGATAGGGGAATCGAACCCCTATGCCAAGATTGAGAATCTTGTATCCTAACCATTAGATGAATCCACCGCGGTTATGTTTTGCAATAAGAAATCAGCGGAAGCTGGGGGATTCGAACCCCCGGTACGGTTACCCGTACGGCAGTTTAGCAAACTACTGGTTTCAGCCACTCACCCAAACTTCCATACGATTAAAAGTTTAACCGGAGCACTGTTTCTCAATTGCGAGTGCAAAGGTAGCTTTAATTTTTTATACCACCAAATGTTTTTGCTGTTTTTTTTAGTAAAAGTGCCACTTTTGGTGCTTTTTTTACTCAAAAGGGGCACTTTTGGGGGCTTATTCCATCTTCTTATAGTAGCGAGTGTGGGCGTTAGGGTAGATGTCGGGATGGAAGATTTTGGCAAAGTCGAGCAGGAGAGAGTCTGGTCTGAACGAAATTTCCTCGAAATACGGTATTCCAGTTGTCGATCCGCACTCATAAACATTGCCTTCCTTGAACGCCTTTATCATTGCATAGCCCTTATATTCGTCAAGCAGGAACTTGTGGTCGGGTGCTTTCATGCCGTTGTAGACGAAGAACCAGCAGTCGGCGTCTTGCGCTGACGACATCACCTTCTCCGGCACGCCTGGTAATGAACCGCTGCTCTTGTCGTCGCCGAAAACGTATCGTCCGCCGGCGTCGGCAATGAGACGTCCCATGCTGCTCCTGCCGCCGGGACAATACCACACGCCGCTGACAACGCGCTCCGTAATGACCTTCGGCGATGTCTTCGAGCGCTTTGCCTCCTTCTTTATGGCGTCATAGCTGCGCACCACGTCAGCGAACATCTTGTCGGCTGCCTCCTCCTTGCCTACGAGCATGCCGTAAAAGCGCATCCATTCGGCACGACCAAGAGCCGATGTCTCCATATAGTCGGCGCACTCGATGAGTGGAACGCCGAGATGATCCATCTGTCCGTAGCTCACACCATTGAATGGCGATACGAAGATGGCATCGGGACGAAGAGCCACGATGCGCTCCACGGTAGGCGACATGCTGTTGCCGCAGTCCGTGATGCCGCCCTTCTTAATGCCGTCCTGTACGTAAGGCACGTAGATGTAGCTGAGGTCGCACACGCCTTTCACGATGTCCTCGGCTCCAAGTTGTCCAAGGAGCCAGCAATGTGGCGAGGTGAACATCACGCTGCGTCTTATCGGAGTGTAGACGATGGTGGCTTCCTTCATGCCGGCAGTCTTGGACGCCATGCGTGCCGAGTCGGCCCGCTCCACCAGCACATACCTATGCAGGACCTTCCCCTGCTTCCATGGATTGCGTATCTCCGCCACCTTATATCCGTCGTGCTTCACGATGGTTAGCAGCTCTGAATATTCCATTCTTATTGTGTCGCCGTCAGCAGGCGTGTTGTCAGCGCGATGGCGGTTGCAGGAAGTGAAGGCGAGGAGTGAGGCTGTAGCCCCTATATATATATAATGTAGAAATCTTTTTGTTTTCATTGCTTGAATTGTTATGTTTTTTGTTTAACCGTACTGCAAAGTTAAGAAAAATCATCAAGACGTGATACGGCTCTATAGAGTTAATAATAAATTAAAAAAAAGCATACGTTTTTATTTGGGCATTGTCACAAAAATAGCTAACTTTGTCAGCATTCAACATCCCAAGAAAAGGCACACATGATAACAAACCTTTAGACTAAGAAATAATAACTAACCTTAAACATTTATGGCAACAGAAAAAAGAAACCTTCTTAGCGGCAATTTCAGCAAGAAAAATGCTTGTCTCTTCGCCGTTGCGATTCTTGTCACCATTGTGATATGGAACCTGCCTATCACCTGCTTTGGCATTGACGGACTGACCGTCATCCAGCAACGCATCATCGCAGTTTTCGCTCTGGCTACAATCCTTTGGGTGACAGAAGCCATATCGCCTTGGGCAACGTCTGTGTCGCTCATCGGCTTGCTGCTGCTTACCACATCAGATAACGCATTCCATATTTTCCGTTCAGGAATAGACAAGTCTGAACTGCTCGACCATAGTGCGCTTATGGCAACCTTCGCTGACCCAATCATCATCCTCTTCCTTGGAGGCTTCGTGCTTGCCATCGCTGCCACAAAGTCAGGACTGGACGTGCTTCTGGCGCGTACCCTCCTTAAGCCGTTCGGCAACAAGAGCGAGAACGTACTGCTCGGATTTATCCTCATCACCGGTGTGTTCTCGATGTTTGTCAGCAACACCGCCACGGCAGCCATGATGCTCACCTTCCTTGCTCCCGTCTTCAAGGCGCTTCCGCCGGAAGGCAAGGGTCGTGTGGCGCTCACGCTGTCCATTCCCGTCGCTGCCAACATCGGCGGTATGGGAACGCCTATCGGTACGCCTCCTAACGCCATCGCCCTCAAGTATCTCAACGCTCCGACTGGCCTTAATATGGGCATCGGTTTCGGTCAGTGGATGATGTATATGCTCCCCCTTACCGTCCTGCTTCTTTTCATAGGATGGTATCTGCTCAAGACGTTCTTCCCGTTCAAGAAGAAGACCATCGAACTGGAGATTGAGGGCGAGGTGCAGCATAACTGGCGTACTGCCGTTGTTGCCGTTACCTTCATCGCCACCGTGCTGCTCTGGATATGCGACCGTTGGACAGGTGTAGGATCTAATACCGTAGCCATGGTGCCCATCGTGGTGTTCGCATTCACCGGCGTAATCAAGGCACGCGACTTGGAGGAAATCAACTGGAGCGTAATCTGGATGGTGGCAGGAGGCTTTGCCCTCGGTCTTGCCCTCAACGATTCGGGTCTTGCCGATAACGTAATCAAGAGCATTCCGTTCGGACAGTGGTCGCCGTTGGCTATACTGCTCGCTTCGGGATTGATTTGCTACGCACTCTCCAACTTCATATCCAACACCGCCACTGCAGCCCTCCTCGTTCCTATCCTCGCCGTAGTCTGCAAGGGTATGGGCAACGGACTGGACGGCATCGGCGGTACGGTGACTGTGCTTGTGGGCATCGCCGTGGCTGCTTCTGTGGCAATGACTCTGCCTATCTCGACACCTCCAAACGCCATCGCACACTCCACTGGTCTTGTGAAGCAGAATGAGATGATGAAGATTGGTCTTACCATGGGTGTCATCGGACTCGTGCTCGGCTACATCCTGCTCTTCTTCCTTGGAAAGGCACATGCGTGGTAAAAAACACCGACAAACGCTATATATACATACTGAATAAATAATAATGAACATTACAGAAGAGACCCTTTGCGCAGTTGCTCTGTCGCGTATAGGACGTTCCAATCCTGCTGACTTTCTCCGACTCTATAACACTCTTGGGTCGGCGAAAGCCGTATACGACCATCGCTACAACATCCTTGACGTCATTCCTGACGCCACTCCGCGACTGGTAAAGGCTCTTCAGAATATGCCCGATGCCATGCGCACCGCCGAAGAGGAAGTCCGCTTCGACGAGGCGCATGGCATCACGCCATTGGCTTTCAACGACGAAGACTATCCGGAACGGTTGCGCCATTGCTGCGACGCCCCCATCGTTCTGTTTTATAGAGGTACGGCAGACCTCAATCAGCGTCGCATCATCTCCATCGTAGGAACAAGGCATTGCACCGTTTACGGTCAGGACCTTATCCGGAAGTTCGTCACCGACCTGCACGAAGTGTGCCCTGAGGTGCTCATTGTGAGCGGCTTGGCATACGGCGTGGACATCTGTGCGCACCGTCAGGCGCTTTCCTGCGGATACGAGACATTGGGAGTGCTGGCGCACGGACTGGACTATATCTATCCTACGGCACATCGCGATACTGCCACAAAGATGCTGGGGCAGGGTGGACTGATTACCGAATTTACTACACATACCAATGCAGACAAGCTGAATTTCATACGCCGCAACCGTATCGTTGCTGGTATGGCTGACGCCACATTGCTCGTGGAAAGCGCGGCTCACGGTGGCGGACTGATAACGGCAGGAATAGCCGATGGCTATGGACGTGACGTATTTGCCTTCCCAGGAAATGTAGGCAACGTATACAGCGAGGGTTGCAACAACCTTATCCGCAACAACAAGGCTATGCTTCTGACCGGCGCCGCTGACTTCGTAAGTGCGATGGGGTGGGAGGAAGACAGCGTGATACTGCGTGCAAGGAAGGCTGGCATAGAGCGCCAGATGTTTTCTGACCTCTCGGAGGACGAGGAAAAGATTGTCAGTCTGCTGCGCGACAATAACGACCTTAACGTAAACATCATCGTAATGCGTACGCAGCTGCCGTCGGCAACCGTGACATCCAGCCTCTTCAGCCTTGAACTCAAGGGCGTGGTGAGGATGTACGCAGGAGGAGTGTATCATCTTATGGACTAAAAAAACAACCAATAAACATATATGAGAAACATAAAAAGATTGTTAGTAGCGGTGGTCTTCTTTGCCGTTTCGGTAATGGCAAGTGCACAGAACGACTCAATCCTTTTCGAGGATAACACACGCATTGACACAACAGCAAGAGGCGAACTCCGTCTTAATATTGACGGTATGGGATTCTTCCGTGACAATGAATATAAGGGAAGCCTGCGCAAGGGATATACGCTTCCCGGTTTTTGGTTGCAGCCCACAGTCAGCTATCAGCCTCTCTCGCGTCTGCGTCTTGAGGCTGGAGCGTATATGCTGCATTACTGGGGTGCCAACAAATATCCTTGCATGAACCTGCATGACATCGGCACGTGGATGGGCGAACAGACACAGAAGGGATTCCATATTCTCCCCGTATTCAATGCTCATCTGCATGCCGCAAAGAACGTAGAACTGGTTCTTGGTACCATTTACGGTAGAGCCAATCATCATCTTGCCGAACCTTTATACAATCCAGAGGCAGCTTTGTCATCAGATCCAGAGGCTAGTCTTCAGGTGCTTTGGCGTCCGTCGTTCATGGATTTGGACGCATGGGTGAACTGGGAGAGCTTTATCTTCGATGAAGACAATCATCAGGAGGCTTTCACAGTCGGACTTTCTGCAAGCCTGAAGGCTAACAGTAGCGCAAGAAAGACGCACGTATATTTCCCACTTCAGATTCTTATGCAGCATCGTGGCGGCGAGGTGAACACCACGGCAGACGAGCGACAGATAAAGACATGGATGAATGCGGCTGCGGGAGTGGGACTGACATTACGCCCGGAATGCAGTCTGGTTTCGCGATTGAACTTTGAGGGAATGGCTATGTATTACAGCCAAGTGGCTGGAAACATGCTTCCTTTCGATAAGGGTCATGCCTTTTATGTAAAAACGGAAGCCGACATGTGGCGCTTCCGTGTAAGGGCAGCCTATTGGGATGCCAATAAGTTTGTGTCTATCTTCGGCAACCCGCTTTACGGTTGCGTAGGTATAGACGATGAGAGTTATGTTATGCCACGCAATCGCATGGCAAGCGTGCGTCTGAGTTATGCGCAAGACCTCGGCAATGGTTTCGCCTGGGGCGGATATGCCGACCTCTTCAACAACTTCCCCTCAGACGCAAGCTCTGCATCACGCGGCAATTTTCACGAGACAAACAGCATGAGCATTTCGGCAGGTGTTTATCTGCGCATTAACCCATCCTACTTGCTTAAGAAATTCTGAGCCTGCTTTATTGAGTCAGCAGGCGCAGAGTTTTAAGATATTCGTCCACATCGGGGTGGCTCATTCTGCTCCATACATCTCCCAAGAAGGCGGCTCCACCAAAGTGCCACTCCTTGAGAAGCGGTATGTTATTGGCTGTAACGCCACCCAAGGCTATGACTTTCCCGTCGATAATGCCGTCCGCAGCAGCTTGTTGCAGTCGGCAGGCTGTGAATGCAGCCTCGTATCCTTCCTTTGAGATGCTGTTGAATATCGGACTGAGGAAGACGTAGGCACGTTGAGGCTTGTTGGCTATCACCTCCTCAAGACTATGGCAGGAGCATGATATGCTACCTGTATAACCGTCGGGCGCTATTGGGTTGCGGCGGTTAAGATGGACTCCATGAAGACCGTATTCGCTTGCTAACGCGAAATGCTCGTGCGTAACAATGCGATTGTGCCATCGTTTGGGAATCTCGTCAAGCAGATTCCTGCATGCTTCTATCGGAGCACCCGGCTTACGGAAATGCAGTAAGTCGAGCCCGCAACCGAAAAGCTTATCTATAAAAAACGCCTCCCCCGGCAAGAAGTCGGGAGAGGTGATGACTATCCATTCCATTCGGAACAGTTTTTACTTCTTAAGTTTCTCGATAATCATATCGGCAACCTTCTTACCAGAAAGCATCATGCCGCCGAAGATTGGTCCCATACGCGGAGTGCCGGCAACAGCAGAAGAAGCCATACCGCAGACGTAGAGTCCGGGATAGATTTCGCGTGTGCCTTCCACAACCATGCGCTCGCCCTCAACAACGTCGAGTGAACGCTCGCCGATAACGCCGCCAGTAGCGGTGTCAAGCTTGATGCCGTTCTTGCTGGCAACCACCTTACACATCTCGCTGTCGTGACCAGTGCCGTCAATGACACACTTAGCCATGATGTTCAGCGGGTCGACGTGCAGACCCTCACGGAGCACCGGAGTCCAGTTGACAACGACGCCGCTTACCACGTTGTTCTTGAATACTACGTCCTCAACAGAGTAGCAGTTGAAGATTGTAGCGCCAGCGTGTACTGCGTGATAGAGCAGGGCAGAGGTGCTCTCCACAGAGTCGATGGTATAGAGTCCGTCCTCGAACTTCTCATAGTTGATGTCGAAGTCCTTGATGATGTGCATTGCCTCTTCCTGAATGACAATCTGATTGAACATCATAGCGCCACCCCACATGCCACCGCCGGGAGAGAGCTTGCGGTCGAACTGTGCTACCTTCAGTCCGGCTTTAGCCAGATAGTAAGCTGCTACGATGCCTGACGGACCACCGCCTACGATAGCTACGTCAAGATTAAGGTTTCTCTCAAGTTTGTCGAAATAGGTACTGATAATACCTTTAGATACTTGTGTTTCGATCATTTTTGTTATTATTATTTATTGGGTTATTCTTGTTTCTTTTTATTTCCGTTATTGTTTACGGATGCTTACTTGCTTTCTTCATGGCAGCTCTTGAGCGAGTGGCTGATGCGGGCTGCGCAGAAGTTAGGACCGCACATTGTGCAGTAGTTGGCGTCCACCTCGTTGCTGGTCTTGTAGTATTCGAGTGCGCGTTCCGGATCGAGAGCCAGATTGAACTGGTCCTTCCAGCGGAAATCGTAACGAGCCTTGCTCAGCGCATTGTCGCGAATAGTGGCACCGGGATGACCCTTAGCCAAGTCGGCTGCATGGGCGGCAATCTTGTATGTCACAACACCAGTGCGAACGTCTTCCTTCTCTGGCAGAGCGAGATGCTCCTTCGGAGTGACGTAGCAAAGCATAGCCGTGCCGTACCATCCAATCATAGCTGCGCCGATGGCAGAAGTGATGTGGTCGTAAGCGGGAGCGATGTCGGTAACGAGCGGGCCGAGTGTGTAGAAGGGAGCACCATGACACTTCTCAATCTGGCGTTCCATGTTCTCCTTAATCTTATGCATAGGCACGTGTCCGGGACCCTCGATGAACGCCTGGACGTTCTTTGCCCAAGCACGCTCTACGAGTTCGCCCATTGTGTCAAGCTCAGCAAACTGTGCAGCGTCGTTGGCATCGTAGGTAGATCCGGGACGCAGACCGTCGCCCAATGAGATGGCAACGTCATACTTGGCGCAGATGTCGCAGATGTCGTCGAAGTGCTCGTAGAGGAAGCTCTCCTTCTGATGCACCTTACACCACTTTGAGATGATGCTGCCGCCGCGGCTTACGATGCCCGTAAGACGGGTGTCGGCAAGGTGGATGTTCTTAAGACGGATGCCGCAATGGATGGTGAAGTAGTCGACACCCTGCTCGCACTGCTCTATCAATGTGTCGCGGAATATCTCCCATGTGAGGTCTTCTGCCTTACCGTTAACCTTCTCGAAAGCCTGATACATAGGCACTGTGCCTACCGGAACGGGGCAGTTGCGCAGAATCCACTCACGTGTCTCATGGATGTCGTCGCCAGTAGAGAGGTCCATCAATGTGTCGCCACCCCACTTGCAGCTCCATACAGCCTTCTCCACCTCTTCCTCAATGCCGGAAGTAGTGGCAGAATTGCCAATGTTGGTGTTTATCTTTACGAGGAAGTTGGTGCCGATGATCATAGGTTCTGACTCGGGATGCTTGATGTTTGCAGGAATCACAGCTCTTCCTTCAGCCACCTCCTTACATACAAATGCCGGTGTGATGTGTGTCTTGATGCCCAGCTCCTCGCAGTTCATGTTCTCGCGGATGGCAACATACTCCATCTCCTGCGTGATGATGCCCTGCTTGGCGAAGTACATCTGTGTCTGTCCCTCCTTACGTCCGTCTATCCATGACTGGCGCATCTTGGGTAGGCCCTTCTCAAGGTCGATTTCAATGTTCGGGTCGCTGTAAGGACCACTGGTGTCGTATATATATACGGGCTTGTTCTCTTCTACGTGGCGCTTCTCACCCTCGAAAGTAACGGTGGGCGTAAGACGGACACGTCGCATTCCGACCTTTATCTCCGGGTAGAGCTTACCGCTAAGATAAACCTTCTCTGAAGAAGGATAGCTAAACTTGATTTTTGTTTCCATCTATTTGATTTATTGGTTTGTTTTGGTTTTGTTTACGAATTTCTGCATTTCTTCCACTGGATTCTCGGCGTTAAGAATACCACCGCTGACAGCTATGCCGCTTACGCCAGTCTGCATTATCGCCTCAATGTCCTCTTCAAGGATGCCTCCAATGGCTACGATTGGCAGACCAATGTTGTGCAATTTCGTCTGCTTCACAATGTTACGATAGCCCTCAAGTCCCAATACAGGCGACAGATTCTTCTTCGTCGTGGTGAAGCGGAAGGGACCGCAACCAATGTAGTCGGCACCTTGTCTGTGCAGACGCTCCACGTCCTCGAAGGTGTTGGCAGTTCCACCGATGATTCTGTCCTTGCCAAGCAGACGGCGTGCTTCGTCCACCGGCATGTCGTTCTTGCCAAGATGTACGCCGTCAGCTCCGGTCTGCTCCACCCATTCTGCGTGGTCGTCAAGCACAAACACGGCATTATGCTGCTTGCATAACTTGCTAATCTCCTTAGCGGCAGACAGAAAGTCAGCCTCCGATGCGTCCTTCATACGAAGCTGAACCCATCGGCAACCGCCTTCAAGTGCCATCCTCGCACCGTCTACGTATCCGTAGCGTTCGTTGGAATGTGTGATAAACTGTATCATAATGTCATTAATTTCTCAGGGTTGAAAAAGTGGTCAACGGGTCCATGACCTTCTCCGATGTGTACGTCCTTTCCTGCTTCCAAGGCTTTGGAAAGATATTCCTTTGCATAAGCCACAGCGTCAGTCATCTTCTGACCGCGTGCCATGAAGGAGGTGATGGCGGATGACATTGTGCATCCGGTTCCATGTGTGTTTCGTGTCTCAATGGTGTCATGCACGAAAGTGGCAGATTCGGCTTTTGATGTATAGAGTTTGTCAATCTTCTTGCCGCCTTCAAGGTGTCCGCCCTTAATAAGAACAGCCTTACATCCCAACTCCAATATTCGCTTGGCTGCAATGTCCATGTCTTCCGCTGTACAGATTTTTGTATGTGAAAGCACTTCTGCTTCGGGAATGTTGGGAGTGAGCAATGTTGCCATAGGGAGCAAGTTGCTGCAGAATACGCCAAGCGCGTCTTTCTGCATGAGCATCGAACCACTTGTCGAAACCATAACTGGGTCGACAACCAAGATGTTGGGAGAGTATATTTTTAGAGTGTCGGCTATTGCTTGGATGGTGGCTTTGTCGTTCACCATGCCTATCTTGATGGCCAAAGGCTTTATGTCGTCCATGACAGCCTTTATCTGTCCTGCCACTATTTCTGGCTTGATGGCTTGAATGGCCTGTACGCCCATCGTGTTTTGCACCGTTATGGAGGTGATGGCGGAAGCGGCATAAACGCCCAATGCCGACATTGTCTTGATGTCAGCCTGCACGCCTGCTCCTCCGCAACTGTCGGAACCGGCAATCGTCAATGCACAAATATACCTCATACTGTTGTCGTTTTGCAGAGGCGAATCTGTTGTTATGCTCTATAAGATGATACGGAATAGAAATAGCTCCTTACATTATATATATGTGTATGTAAATATATAAACTTGGAAGCGTTCCCTGCGGCAGCATTACCTGCATCAAGTTCTATGGGTATGATCTCAGCAATACAATCGTGAAGCACCCCTTATTTCTTATTATGGTTTTTAACTAATTGCAAATTTAATAATTTTCTCTTATATAGACATCATTGACATAGAATATTTTTTCGCAATAAATATTATTAGTTTATATTGTTGAATGTATACGTTTGTAGTGGTTTTTGCGCTTTTTATTGTACCTTTGCATCCGATAAGATTTCTGGAATAACAATAAGTATAATAATGGATAAAAGAAAGCACAAACTTTTTGAGGCTGCTAATGGCAAAAACTATTTGCTGCCTTTCGTTCTTGTTACAACCCTTTTCTTTCTTTGGGGATTCGCCCACAGCATTCTTGACGTACTGAACAAGCACTTCCAAGAATCGATGAACATCAGCAAGGCTGAGTCGGCATTGGTGCAGGCTGTGGTCTATGGTGGATATTTTCTGATGGCAATACCGGCTGGACGCATTATCCGTCGCTTCGGATATCGTTCGGGAGTGTTGACCGGACTTTCCCTTTACGGCATAGGTGCCTTGCTTTTCATTCCTGGTGGCATGCTGTTGTCGTTTCCTTTCTTCCTTTTCTCCCTTTTCGTTATCGGTTGCGGACTGACGTGCCTGGAGACTGCCGCCAATCCGTACGTGACAGTATTGGGAAGTGCTGAGGGAGCGGAACGACGCATCAACCTTTCCCAATCCTTCAATGGACTGGGATGGATATTCGGTCCGCTTGTCGGTGGACTGTTCCTTTTCTCGGGAGAAGGGGAGGGCGATATCTCAACGCCGTATGCCATTATCGGAATTGTTGTAATTCTTGTAGCCATCATCCTCTCTCGTATAAAACTACCTGAGATTGAAACCGAAGAGGATTCATGCGCCGAGCAGACATCAATGGAAGGTTTTTCTGTTGACAGCCATGCTTCTGTGCAGACCTCGCTTTGGCAGCATAGCAACTTTGTTTGGGGAATGGCAGCACTCTTCTTTTACGTTGCTGCTCAGACAGGCATTAACAGCTTCTTCATCAATTACGTCACTGAAAATGCGTCAATCAGCAATTCTGAGGCTTCTCTCCTTCTTTCCTTCGGCGGCATGGGACTGTTCATGCTCGGAAGAATAGGTGGCAGTTGGGTTATGTCGCGCATAAAGGCAGAGACTGTTTTGCTTGTCTGCGCTGTTGGAGCGGCTGCAGCGATGTGCATTCTCCTTACCGGCGCAGGCACGCTTGGCGTAGCGGCATTCTTCCTTTGCTATCTTTGCGAGAGCATCATGTTCCCCACAATATTCGCTCTTGCTCTCAGAGGACTCGGACGTCACACAAAGCAGGCTTCGTCATATCTGATAATGTGTATTGTGGGTGGAGCCGTTGCTCCGCTGCTGATGGGCATGATAGCCGACGTGCTCAGCATGTCAGTGGCTTTCGCCATTCCTTTGGCATGCTTTATTGTGATAGCCGCTTATGCTTTCCGACTGCATGTTGTCGGAAAGCATAACGTGTAAGAAATATAATGTGTGAGTAATAATTAAGGCAGCACGGACTTTCTGTAGCAGAGAGCCGCACCTATAGCGGTGCAGAATTCTGAATATTGCGGAATGCGGAACTTAACGCCGTAGAGTCGTTCCGTATCAGAAAATACCACGCGGCATTGCGGCAGAAGCGTGAGATTGCCAATCATGACAAACTCCTTAATGCCACTTCCAAGAGAAGAAAGAATAGTGGCGCTACATATTGACTGCAGAACCATCCATATCAGACCAAGAGCAATGTCTTCGCGTGAGGCATTGCTCTTTGCGTTTCCCCACAAAGAAGCGATGGCATTCATGGGCAGACCCTGCAACGGATTGGCGCAGATGTCCTTGATAAGCACGTTGATGTGCGATATGTCGCCTTCTTCCGCCAATGCTGCCACCTGCTTGATGTCGTCAGTCTTGAGCAACAGGCGGGAGAGTCCCTGAAGAGTGCCGCCTCCGATGCCGATGCCACCGATGTGCTTGATGTCGTCGCCGTCGCACTTCACGATGGACGTACCCGTGCCAAGGCTTACCACGAGCATGCGGTCGAGCTTGGTTTCGTAGCGTGCGCCGAGACCGTCAGCCACAAACTCCTCTGCCTTTTCCGTCGGCAGTCCGTAGACAGGTTCGTTGATATAGGCGCTGCCCACTCCAGTAAGCATTACCTTCTCCACCTCGTTCAGTTGTATGTGGTTGTCGTGGAGATACTTGCCAAAAGCTCCATATAATGATGTCACTGGGTCAGTGGCGCGGATGCGTATCGGTGAAACCACCTTGCCGTTGTCGTCGATGCCTACAATCTTTGTGGTACTTATGCCCACGTCGATGCCTATTACTATTCCCATTTCGTTTTTATGTATAGTTTGTTGTTGATGATATTAATAATGATAGATATGATATCCGGCTTCCGTTGCTTCACAATACTTCGATAGCAGTTCGAGTATGTATTCGGCTGTTGCATGTACGTCTGCCTCATTGCCGTCATATCCGTTTACGAGTACTGTGAGCTTGGTGGTTGTCAGCGTAACCTTTGTGCGCTCATGGTCGCTGGTGGGTGTGCCGACGCCTCCCTCGCTGTCACGATAGACAGGCAATCCGGCAATGTTTATCATTCCTCTTCCGATGCCTTCATACGGTTCGCCCTCACGACCGATGCCAAGTCTTAGCGTATCGCCTACGAAGCGGTCCGAATCGAAAGCGCCAATGCTGTAGCCGTAGCGCATGCTTGCAAGATTGATAAGGTCCACGAGTGTGTCAATCTGATAAAGCGCCTTTCCCTGAAGAACGCGTCTTATCAACGCTTCGCCTGAAGGACGATAACGCGATGGATCCTTGCCGCAAAGCTTATAGATGCGGCGTGTGGCTTGGATGGACGTCATTGTCTTGACACTCTCGGTTGTGAGCGTGTCGCGATAATGCTGGCTAAGGGCGTCAATCTCTTCCCAAAGCTCTTTCGAAAATTCAGTATTCTTTATGTTGGAGGTGATGCATGCCCCGACAAACTCAGGGCATACCTCATGCATTTCCTCCGATACTTCTACTTTTATCATATCTATATATCTGTGTGTGTTAGGGTGCGTTCAATGTTTTGGATTAGGAAGTCTGATTATTCAATCATGCTGAGGAACGTGTCCTCGTCGATGAGCTGGATGCCGAGCTTTTCCGCTTTCTGCAGTTTGGACGGTCCCATGTTTTCGCCGGCAAGTATAAACGATGTCTTACCGCTTATCGATCCTACGTTCTTTCCTCCGTTACGCTCAATCATTGCCTTATACTCGTCACGGCTATGCTTTGCGAATACGCCGCTGATGACAATAGACTTGCCTGCAAGCTTGTCCGAAGATTCTGTCAGCTGTTCTTCGCTGAGTCCCATCTGCAGTCCGAAGGCTGCCAAACGGTCAACTATATGTTCGTTGACGTGATTGTGGAAGTAGGTCACCACGCTCTTGGCAATGACCTCCCCGATGCCGTCCACCTCCATGAGCTGCTCTACTGATGCATTGCGCAGCGCCTCCATTGTCTTGAAATGGCGGGCGAGCAACTTAGCCGATGTTTCGCCTACAAAGCGGATGCCGAGTGCGAAAACCACACGCTCGAAAGGCACCTTCTTGGAAGCTTCTATGCCAGCGAGTACCTTTTGTGCCGACTTCTCTCTTGTGCCTGAAGCGTTGATGGCATCTTTCTGAATAGTATAAAGGTCGGCGATGTTACGCACAAGTCCACGACGATAATAGTCGTCCACTGTTTCCGGTCCGATTGAGTCGATGTTCATAGCTCGTCTGGCAATGAAATGCTCTATGCGACCCTTTATCTGCGGAGGACATCCCGTGTCGTTAGGGCAGTAGTGTACTGCCTCATCCTCATAGCGTACAAGTGGAGTGCCGCATTCAGGACATCTGTCTATGAATCTTACGGGTTCGGCATCATCAGGTCTTTTTTCTACTGCCACTCCGACAATCTTAGGGATAATCTCGCCGCCCTTTTCCACGTATACGTAGTCGCCGATATGGAGATCGAAGCTGCGTATGAAGTCCTCGTTGTTAAGTGTAGCACGCTTCACTATGGTGCCAGCCAGCTGCACGGCGTCCATGTTAGCCACCGGCGTTACAGCTCCGGTGCGACCCACCTGATAAGTTACGCTGTTGAGGCGGGTGCAAGCACGTTCCGCCTTGAACTTATAGGCGATTGCCCAACGCGGCGACTTGGCTGTATAGCCCAATGCCTGCTGTTGTCTGATGGAGTTGACCTTCAGTACGATGCCGTCCGTAGCAACGGGCAGATTCTTACGCTCCGTGTCCCAATAGCTTATATAGTCGTAAATCTCCTGCAACGTTTTGGCTTTCTTCATACCCTGCGAAATCTTGAATCCCCATTGAGCGGCAGTCTGCAGATTCTCGTAGTGACCGTCTGTAGGGAGCGTGTCGCCAAGCAGATAATAAAGGTAAGCGTCGAGCTGTCGGCTTGCCACAAGTTTTGAGTTCTGGCTTTTCAGAGTGCCGCTGGCAGCGTTGCGAGGATTGGCGAAGAGCGGTTCTTCCGCTGCTTCACGCTCAGCATTCAGACGCTCGAAAACCTTCCAAGGCATCAGAATCTCGCCTCTTATCTCGAACTCCTGCGGATATCCGCTGCCCTCTTTAAGGACAAGCGGAATGCAACGTATGGTCTTGACGTTGGCTGTAACGTCGTCGCCATGCACGCCGTCGCCTCTTGTTACGCCGCGCACCAGCTTGCCGTCCACATAAGTAAGTGATATGCTGAGGCCGTCATACTTCATCTCGCAGCACACCTCAAAGTCTTCTCCCTGCAGTCCGCGCTTCACGGAGTCGTACCATTCTGCCACATCCTGCTCGTTGTAAGTATTGGCAAGCGAGAGCATCGGATACTTGTGAGCCACCTGTGTGAAGTTCTGATTGAGGTCGCTACCCACGCGCTGTGATGGCGAGTTAGGGTCTGCCATCTCAGGGTGACGGCTTTCGAGGTCCTGCAGTTCGTGCATGAGCATATCGAACTCCTGATCTGTGATGGTAGGCTGGTTGAGCACGTAGTAATTATGATTGTGCTCATGCAGCTGTTGTCTGAGATATATGATGCGTTCTGTTTCGTTCATAATAGGAATGATATATGGTATATATTTTTAAAGTTGAAAGGATGTTTATCTTCGTTTGGTCATGACATAGAGGATTACGGGTGCTCCGATCACTGGTGTCACTGCGTTTACGGGGAGCATTGTGCCTGACGGGGTCATCGTACAGGCAAGGTTGCATGCCATCGCCACGCCGCCTCCGGTAAGGATGGTGGCAGGAAGCAGCTTGCGATAGTCGTCCGTGTGAAGCGCCATACGTGCTATGTGAGGAACTGCCAGTCCGATGAATGCCACCGGTCCGCAGAAAGATGTAGTAAGAGCTGTGAGAATGCCGGTGACGATAAGCACCGTTCCGCGTAACTGACGGGTGTTTACACCGAGGTTTTCGGCGTATAATGTGCCAAGCGATAGAATATTGAGTGACTTGACAAGGAGCACGGAAGCGGAAAGACATACTACGGCTATTATGGAGAACAGCGGAAGACGTTCGGTGGAGACACTGGCAAAATTGCCCATGCCCCAAAGCGTGTAGGCACGCAGTCCCTCCTCAGAAGCGTAATAGCTGAGCAGTACGATAATGGATGATGAAAGATATCCCACCATTACTCCAGCGATGAGCAACATGGCATCGGAGCGGATAATGCTTGAGAGACTGAACATCAGTAAGGTAACGGCGGTGGCGCCTATGAATGCCGCTGCCAGAACGGTGGCGAAGCCTCCGATGGAAAGCATGCCGACGCTAACGCTTCCTCCATACAATAGCATGACGAAAGCCACTCCAAGTCCGGCTCCGCTGCTGATGCCGAGAATGGACGGGTCGGCAAGCGGATTGCGAAAGACGGCTTGAAGCATAAGACCGCAGACCGCCAGCGAACAGCCGCACAACAATGCTGTGACGGCTTGCGGCAGTCGCGACTCAAGGATGATGAAGCGCCAGCTGTCGTCGTGGACATCGCGTCCGAGCAGAATGTCGGCGACATCTGCTGCCGGAATGTCCACAGCGCCGAAGAAGACGTTAAGCAACAGCAACGCTATCGTGGCTGACGCCAGTAAGGCGAATATGAGCAGACGGCGTGTCAAATCTTCAGCGTTTTCAGTATTTCGGTCATCTTCTGCAACGTGGTGATGCGTGTCGGTACGAGCGGCAGGCGCAGTACGTTCTCGATGAATCCCATCTCATGCAGCAATGCCTTTACGCCGGCAGGATTGCCGTCGACGAAGAGCAGCGAGTAGAGTTCGGTGAAGCGGTGGTGTATGATGCGTGCAGCCTCGTATTCGCCTTTAAATTCCAGACGAATCATGCGCGAAACCTCCTTGGGAAGTGCGTTGCCGATGACGGAGATGCTACCCGCAGCGCCACTTGCCACCATTGAGAACGTCAGAGCGTCGTCGCCGCTGATGACATCGAAGCGTTCCGGCTTGTTCTTTATTATCTCGTCCACCTGCTCCAGGCTTCCGCTTGCCTCTTTGATGGCAATGATGTTAGCGCAGTCTTTTGCCAAACGCACAGTGGTCTCGGGCTTGAGATTGATGCCGGTACGTCCTGGTACGTTATAGAGTACCACGGGCACGGGGCTTGCTTCGGCTATGGCGCGGAAGTGCTGATAGAGACCTTCCTGCGAAGGCTTGTTATAGTAAGGGCATACGCTGAGAACGCCGTCGATGCCGCGCATGTCTGTGTTGCGCAGTTCCTCGACAACAGCTCTTGTGTTGTTGCCGCCGCAACCCATGAGGATGGGCAGTCTGCCGCGGACTCTGTCAATCACTAATTCCTTTATCTTGTGCTTCTCGTCGGTTGACAGACAGGGCGTTTCGCCTGTTGTCGCCAGAATGCATAAAAAGTCAGCACCATTCTGAATCTGGTAGTCAACAAGGCGTGTGAGTGCCTTGTAGTCCACCTCGCCGTCTTGCGTGAATGGTGTGATAAGAGCGATTCCTAACCCTTTGAAGATGTTCTGTGCCATATGGTGATATTAAGAATTATATTATTATTCTGCTACAAAGTTAATGATTTATCATGAAAACCCATTGTCAGAATACAATAAAAAACCATAACCTTTACAAGTTTTTAGCGCGAGCCTATATAAAGGAACAGCATACCGAGCAGCACGAGCAGCATATCCAGAGCCTTGCTCTTGAGATTTTTCTCCTTGAAGACGGCTGCTCCGCAGAAGAAGCTCACCACCACGCTTCCACGTCTGATCATTGAGACGATGCTGATCATAGCTCCCGGAAGGGACAGCGCGTAGAAGTAGACAAAGTCAGCTGCACTAAGGAAGAGGCTGATAAAGATGATGCTCCATTTCCACGTGAACGGCGTAGACTTCTTTCTTGTAGGCCACCATATCATCAGCATCGTCAGTCCCATCATCGCCAACTGATAAAGATTATACCAGCTCTGCACCACCATACGGCTCAGTCCGACGCCACCGTTCTCAGGCGGTGCCATCAGATACTTGTCGTACAGTCCGCTTACGGCTCCGAGCACGGCTGCCAGAATGAGAGAGAATATCCACTTGTTGTGTCGGAAGTCAACGCCTTCCTTCTTACCGCTTCGCTTGAGGAGGAAGAAGGAGATGATGGCGAGCGTCACACCTGCCCATTGCCATACGTTGAGGCGTTCGCCGAAGACGAGCAAGGCTCCGACGAGCACCATCACGGGGCGTGTGGCGTTTATCGGACCTACGATGGTGATGGGAAGATGCTTCATGGCGAAATAGCCGAATATCCATGAGGACAGCACGATGCAAGCCTTGAGCAGGATGTAGCGGTGCTGTTCCCATCCGCACGGCTCGACGTAGAACGAAGACGAGTCGAGCAGTCCGGTATAGGAAGACAGGATTATGAACGGAAGGAAAAGCAGTGAGCATATAGCCGTATTGAGGAACAATACCGGCAAAACGGCATTGCCCGACAGCGCGTGCTTCTTGCATACGTCATAGAAGCCTAACAATGCTGCCGAGCAGAAAGCTAAGATTAGCCACATAATTAATTAAGATGTCTGTGTGTTTTATTGGGTTCTTGTGAATGAATTACGCGTCGTATCTGACGTTCTCGAGGAACAGGGCGCATGCGGGCATACTCTCTCCAGCCTTGGAGCGTGATCCGCTTGCTATTATCTCCCTGAACTGGTCAATGGTGATGCGATGGCGTCCCACCTCAATGAGCGTGCCTACCACAGCCCTTACCATGTTGCGCAGGAAGCGGTTGGCGGATATGCGAAAGTGCCAAGCGTCGTCAGCGTCCTTTGTCCATGCTGCCTCCGTGACGTTGCAGAGCGTGGTCTTCACGTCGGTGTGGGTCTTGCAGAAAGCTGCGAAGTCGTCGGTCTGGAGAAGGATGGCAGCTGCCTCATTCATGAGGCTGAAGTCCAGGTCGTAGTGCATCTCGCAGGAATATGCTCGCAGAAACGGGTTCTTGCGTGTATGGATGTAATAATGATAGGTGCGGAGCGTGGCGCTGAAACGTGCGTGCATGTCGTCAGCCACTGGGCGAACGCCATACACCGAGATGTCACGGGGCAAGAGACGGTTGAGCTTATAGGCGAGTTGGGCGCAGTCAATGGCAGCGTCCGTCTCGAAGTGAGCCGTCATGCGGCGGGCGTGCACTCCTGCGTCCGTCCTTCCTGCTCCGACCACTTCGATGTTCTCCCTTATTATTGTTGACAATGCTTTCTGTAGTTCCTCCTGAACTGAGTTGCTGTTAGGCTGAATCTGCCAACCGTGATAGTTGGTGCCGTCATAGGCAAACTCTACAAAGTATCTCTTCATTCTTCTTTTCTTATTCTTTATTTCTTGTGTTCTCCCAGCTTTCGCTTTCCGCTGAACAGCTGTCTGTGGAATCTGTCTTCGGCTCTGATTATGCGGAAAACCTTTGATGCGGGCAGTATTTTCATGAAGCGCTGATGATATTTCTTCTGCAGTTGCTTCATCTTGATGTCATTGTCGTCGCGCAGCGCTATGGCTTCGGCGCATGCCTTGTCGTCGTTCGTGTCCACATGGCACAGGCGTCTGTCTTGCCCGAAGAAGGCAAGCTGCTTCTTACGCATCTCTCTGTATACGGGGAAGAAGGCTGCAGCTTCTTTAGGGGTCAGCCCAGCCTCGGAGGTGATGAACTGCTCCAGGTCGGCTTGGAATTGTGCTGGGTCGAAATGATGGTGTTTCTGAGCCGCCATTTCGGTCACGCAGAGTAGTGCCGTGAATAATATTATAACGAATCTTTTCATCATGTGCGAATTTTATGTGGTTGCGTGGTTTGTCGTTACTGCCGCTTGTCAGTTGCTTGCAAGGAGCGAATAGATGTCCTCGTTGTCAAGCATAGAGTAGTCTGCCATCTCGTCGCTTACAGAGTGGTGTGCAGGCGTGTCGTTTGCAGGCAGCGTAGCCATGCTGTTGTCCGTTGCTTCCGTTTGTGGCTTGTTGTCCTTGGCAGCCAATGTGGGGTCTTGTTGTGGTGCGGAGAGCGTGAATGCTGTCCATGCTACGGCTCCTGCCACCATTATTCCGGCGCATGCAGCTGCATATCTGAGCATTCTGCTGCGGAGCGGAATGGTCTTGGGCTTGTCTTCTTTCGGGCATGTCTCCACTGTCTTTTCTTCCTCAAGCATAGCCACAGACGTGAGAATGTCATCCTGGAGATGCTCGAAGTAGCCTTCCGGGACGGCGAAATGGTTTTTGTTGCCAAATCGTGAGAGTATGTATTTTTCGTCAGATTCCATATTTGTTACACCTTATGCAGATTATGTTCTTTGTAGTTATGACGTACTTTAAGCTGATTGGTTTAATCCTAATATATAATTAAGGTATATTTTTCTGTTTTTTTCCTTCTGCTTCATTGTTCGTGCATCTGAACGTAAGCCGTAATCTTCTTCATCGCTATGTGGTAACTTGCCTTCAATGCTCCTTCCGATGTGTTGAGTATGCGACTCATGTCGGCATACTTCATCTCGTCGTAATAGCGCATTGTGAAGACCACGCGTTGCACCTCCGGGAGTGTGGCGATGGCTTCTTGCAGGAGAGCCTGAGCCCGGTCGCCGTCAAAATAGTCGTCGGCAAGCAGATGGTTGGCGATGTTGGCTCCAGCGCCGCTCTCGTCAATGGACGCCGTGTCTTTCTGTCTTCTTAGAAAGTCGAGCGATTCGTTCACGGCTATGCGGTAGAGCCATGTGGAGAGACTCGCCCGCTGCTCGAAGTCGCCGATGCTTTTCCATACCTTAATAAATACGTTCTGCAGCACGTCGTTGGCATCGTCATGATTGATGACGATACGTCGTACCGTCCAATACAGCTTCTCGCTATACTGGCGTACGATCTGCTCAAAGCCTTGCCGCTTCTCCTTGTCGTTGGCAAAGCCCTTTGGCGTGTCTTTATCTGCTTCCTGCATTTTTTATGGTTCTGCTTTTCTTGCTGTTTGTTATTGTGCAAGCGTTACTGTCCGCTTGCGAGATAACCCTTCAGACTGTTGTATATTACGTTGTCGTAACCGTAGACGTCAGGGTAGGGGACGAGCGTGCCGTTCTGGTCAGGATAGAGCGTATAGTAAGTGATGAAGACTGGCACTTGCGGATTGACGTTCAGGCTGCCGAGCATCTTCTTCTTGTCAATGCTTTCCTTCTGCTTCTCGCTCTCCTCGTCATTGCCTCTTGTGTGTGAAGGGCGATAGTCGATGGTCATCGAGTAGCGCATTCGCTCCTTCATCGCCTCGTCTTTCTTACTGAGCATGAAGACGGCAAGGTCGTACGGGCGTGCCACTCTTATGCAGCCGTGCGACACGCTACGGTCGCGCTGCGAGAAGACGCCGGGATTGGACGTGTCGTGCATGTAGATGGAGAAGTTGTTGTCAAAGCGGAACACCACTCTGCCCAGCGCATTGCCAACGCCACCACGCTGAACCACGCCGTAGTCTTTCGACATAAGCATGTCGGCGCTGACCGTTGACGGATCAACCTGCTTGCCGGTGTTGCGATTGATAATGAAGTAGTTGTGCGAATCGAAGTAAGCACGGCTTCCTGCATGATGTCTGATGGATGTCTTGACAATGCTCTTCGGAATCACCCATTGCGGATTAAAGTCCATTCGCTTTACGCGACTGTTGAGGAGCGGCGTCTTGGTCTTGAGGCTTCCTATGCCTATGCGCATGGTCATGCGTTCCTCGCCGTTCACGGCAAGAAGATGCACGGAAGGGATGTTTATGAGCACGTACTTGCTGTGGTTCTGCGGATAGTCGCCGTGGTCCCATCTGCTTCGTTCGATGTTGGTCTGAAGGCGTTGCAGGTCTGCCTTTGAGAGAGGGTCTGAAAGGTGGAGTACGAGGGTGGCGTACAGCGGATTCTTGGGTTCTGACTCACGGAGGAATTTAGCCACCGATGCGTCGTCGCTGCCCATGACGCCGAATGCGAGCGCCACGTAATCCTTGCCGGGGCGCTTTGTGGGCACATCGTAAAGCTGACGGTACGTTGTGCGGACAGAGTCGCTGTCGCGAACGTCCAGTCTGTTGAACACTTCACGTGGATTGACGAAGCCGAAGCGCTGACCTTCCGTGTAGCGGAGGAAAGCCTTCGTAAGCAGATATTCCAGGCGTCCGTAAACACGGCTGACGCTGTTCTTTCCTTCTCCGAAGTTGAGGCTTCTTACGCGTTCGAGGTCGTCCTTTATCTGCGAGGCATAGAAGAGCTTGGGCGATATGCCCACTTGCTCCACGCGTTCGAGATAAGTCACAAGGCTGTCCGCCTTTGCTGACACGCCGTCGCGAGTCATCCATCTTATGGCTCCTCCGTTCAGATAATGTCTGCGGGTCTGCATGGCGGCGACGTCTCTGTCTGAGTCGGCCATGACCATGTGGTGGATGGCTTCCCTTAGGCTCTCTTCGCTTACGAGCATGCTTTCGTCGCTGATCTGTGAGATGGAGTCGAGGGACAAGGACAGGTGCTCCTCTTTCTCATGACAGGCGCTGAGCGCGAGTGTGGTGAGAAGGAAGAGAAACAATAGCTTAACTATAAGTCGATGGGTACGCAATGTTGGATAGTTGACGTGTTGTCTTTTTTTTACTGAAAACAAATGTTTTTACTTGAATAGCTAATATACCAAAATACCGCATCTGATGACGTATGCGCTTCAGGCAATAGGCTGACGCGCATACGTTATTCAATGCGGTTTGTCTGGCGATGTGGAAGGCATTGTGTGCTTGTCCTTTTCTTACTTGATGACAATCTTGCGCACCACCTTGCCCACCTGAATGATGTAAATGCCTTTGGGAAGGTTGAGCTCATAGCGCTTGTCCGGACCGTCCACCTTTACCTTCATCACCGGTGCTCCTCCTGCAATGTTATATACGAGGAGAGTAAGTCCTGTGCCTCCCGAAACGTGGATGGTAGACTCGCTTGTGGTGATGACCACCTTCTGCATGTCAGCCTGCTCGAGAAGCTCTATCATAGGTGCTGCGCTTGCGTTGGCCTTTTGGGGCATAAACATCGCTGCAGACATGAGGACTATAAGTGAAAGTAAGTATCTTGTCATATCAATGTAGTTTTGTTGTGTACTATGCAAAAGTAGCGATATTTTTCGTTCATACGCCATTCTTACGCAATGATTTTAACGGGGTTAACTATTTTTAACCAAGACGGTACAATAAACTTGTGGTTTAAAGAGCTTTAAGCTCTTCTTCGAATATTCTGTCGAACGTCGCACGAAGTGCAGTCTGGTCGCACAGGAGTTCGCGGATGACGCGTAGCTTGCTCTCGTTGGGCGAGCCTGGCATCCACAGGCGGATGTATCCGTGGGCGGAATATTTCTGGTCCATGTGCTGGAGGAAGCGCTCCCACTGCTTGTCGCGGTTCAGCTCGGGATAATGAGCCATTCCGTACTGTATGGTGCGGCGGAAGATGTGGTCAGGTTCGAGGTCGCGGTCTGCCTCTGCCACAATTTTTCCGTAAATGCTGCGTGGCGCGTGCGATGCCGACGCTCTGTGGTCTTCCACCGCCTCCTTCATTATCTTTATCTGTTCCTCCGTGAACCATTGTCTCAGTCTGCGGTCGGCAAGCAGGATTTTTCCGCTTGTAATGTGATGCACGGCGCGTGGTCCGTCAAGGCCAAGATCATGATAGGCGGCAATGGCGTAAACCATATTGACGTCTGCTCCGGTGATTTTGGCAAGTGCCAACGAGTTCTTTATCACCATGTTGGCGTGTCGTATGTTGTGTGCCAGATCGAAATTGTTGTAGCGCGGAAGGATGTTCTGCTCTACGAATTCCATAAGGTCGAGGCTGGGAGTTGATGTATCCATAAAATAAATGAAATGATTATTTACTTGCAAAAGTAGTTTATTATGGTTAAATTTGCAAGAAACAAAGAGAAAAACAATGGACGAAACAAATGTAAATGTCAATTCTTTCAAGGCGTGGGTGCTTGCTTCGCGCCCCAAAACACTCTCGGGAGCTGCCGTTCCGGTGCTTATAGGCATTGCCTCTGCCGTGTGTATGTACGGTTGGGACGGCATAAGGGTGGTGCCTGCCGTGCTCTGTATGTTCTTCGCGCTGGTTATGCAGGTGGACGCCAACTTCGTTAACGACTATTTTGACTTTATGAAGGGCACGGACGACGAGACGCGTCTCGGTCCGAAGCGTGCATGTGCGCAGGGATGGATAACGGCTGCGGCGATGCGTCGTGGTCTGCTCATTACCACGTTGCTGGCGTGTGCCGTCGGCTTGCCGCTTATTGCATACGGCGGTTGGAAGATGATTCTCGTGGGTCTGGCGTGCGTGGTGTTCTGCTTCCTCTACACCATATCGTTCTCTTATCTTGGTTTGGGTGACGTGCTGGTGCTGGTGTTCTTCGGACTGGTGCCGGTCTGCATGACCTATTGGCTTGTGGCTCCTCCCACGCCGTTGACGTCCATCCCCGTCCCCGTGATAGTCCTGTCGCTGGCATGTGGCTTGGAGATAGACACGCTGCTCGTCGTAAACAACTATCGCGACATCGACAATGACCGTCGTGCCGGCAAGAAGACGCTCATCGTGCGCATCGGTCCGGTATGGGGCAGACTGCTCTATTTCTTCCTCGGCTTCCTCGCCGGTGGGCTTGTGGTGTATGGTGCAAGCAGGATGACGCAGTCATGGAATCTCTGGCAACAGGTTCTGATCATAATCTTCTACCTCTTCCATTATAATACGTTCCTTGCCATGCGCCGCATTAATAAAGGTGCCGCTCTAAACCGCGTCCTCGGAATGACAGCCCGAAACATGCTGATATTCGGCATCTCCGTAGCGCTGTGTCTGCTGGTGTAAGGATTATCCCGTAAAAGGCTCCTCTTATTTGTATGCAGATATGTCTCGATTTTATCAGGGTTACTCTTTTCCTCAACCGTAGGTCTACTCCAACCATTGTCCTTCCATCCTTTTGCTATTACATCTGCACCAGTGCCACCTTTCTCATCAATTCCCAAGAATACAAACTATGCAAGCGAAGAAATCCAAGACAATAAAGCAGCCATTCATACCGCAAACCATGAAAGCCTTACCAAGATCTATATTCCTGATATATCCTTGGTGTTGGATAAAGAGGATGTATCGAAGTAAGCACTTTCGTCAGTTTCTGGTTATTTGCATGGCTTGCGCCCTTGCCGTTTCTGTGTTCCTGACGATATTCTTGGCTTATGATAATGCGCAGTTGAGATCTTGTTTGTCACATGTGTTTTCTGCACACGATTAACTTTACTTATAAAAAGGCAGAATCTTGATAGGCAATAATCGTATATAATCAAGATTCTGCCAATTTTTAATAATCAAAGTCTAATCCTAACTTCCTATATTGCCACAGAACCTTTCTGCAAACGTTTGTTTCTAATTAGGATTCTAAAGTAAGGACATTTTCCATTTATTCTCAAATCCTTGCCATCATCACCTTTTCTAAACCTTACAATTTCAAATTGATCCGGATTGTACTTGTGAAGGAAGGTAATTGGTACTCCCATAAGACCATAATAGTCTTTAGGGATATCTCGAGTTTTATTAACATTAATTCCGTCACAATTATCGTAAGTAGGATACTTGTCTTCGTTTCCAGCATACTCTTTCGTTAAAGTGATATCTTCATGACGTTTGCTTAACTCAAGATTAGTGAGCCATAAACACCCGTTTGTTGCAATTATTTTCTGACCATGCTCGTTAACGCTGACCTCTGTTCCGTATTGGTCATAGTGATCTGGGACGATGAATCCAGAGATTCCTCGTCCCAGATTCACACCCAGCCATGCTTTGTTATTCTGAATCAAATCAAATATTTCTTTGTATGTTATGGCATTAACATTACCAATAACAAGGAACTTTTTATTATACCTTACTATATGAGATATAAACTCTCTAAAGAGTGAAAAAGGAGGATTTGTTACTACAACGTCCGATTGTTGCAATAATGCAATACACTCCGTACTTCGGAAGTCTCCATTACCTTGAAATGGTACGATGTTTACAGGCTTATCCTCTCCCCTATATTCACAGTAGAATGCTCTTTCTCGAGGATTTGCCTCAAAGAGGTTATTATCTACATCTTTATAACAGGAAGCGATAAGTCTGCGAAGTCCTAATCTAATAAAATTATCTTTGAAAAAGCGATAGAAATTACTGACAAGAGGATCATCACAATTGCAATAAACAACCTTACCCTCAAAGCTATCAGGATAGTATTGCAATTCACGTTCTATATCACATAACTGTGTATAAAACTCGTCACTTTTTGATTTCTTCGCCTTTTGAAGAAGTTTATTTGTTGCTTGTCTTGTCATTTCTTACTGATTAATCTGATTCCATAAATCTCGTCCCAACATTTGAAGAGAAGTTTCAGCAATTTCAAACATTACATCAAACATCTTCTTGTTAGGCCAGCTTCTGCCATTACCCTGAGTGTATATTGATGCTGCCTGCAGCATGATTGTTTTATCTTCATGCTTAACAAATCTATTTTTGCAGAGATTGGTATTGATAGGCATTCCGTAGTTTGCCGCAGTCAAACGATCTAATCGATTGAGCATACCAGAGTTATACTCTAAAGTGACAATTCTTCCGTCTGGACGAGTGACTTTAATAGTCTCAGTCAGAAAATTTGATCCTTCAAGAAACAGTACATAAGGAAAGTGAGATTCTGCCAGCATCATATTTGCAATCTCTGAGATATTTTTGTGAGAGCGTTCTATTGCATTGCCTGCAGCTATGAGGTCTTGATTCTTATTTTTACCGACAAGTTCCCCCTTCTCAATATTCTCAATGTCTTTGCCCTGATGCTTGGCCTCAGAAACAAGAATGATGCGCCAATTATCATTATCGTCTTGAACCTCAATAATACCACCATCAGGTATAATGCTTGCGTTCTGAACAAATAATGTCTGTCCAAGGTATGGGTCTATCTTCTTAAGTGCATCATTAATCTCTTTCTTTTCTACACTCTGACGAAATCTGAAGTTAAGTTGTGGATATTTGATTTTCAAACTCTCTAATACAGCAAGTTGGATATCGCCAGTTGCTTTATCATGCTTTTGAGCTTCTTCTCCAAAAATACCAACAACACCTTGGCTTTTTATATGTTGTGCCGTTAGTCTATATGATTGATTCTTTTTTGCCATATATCTTGTATGTTTAATAATTTCTAATAATTATCAAAGTCTAAAAAGTCACTTAATGGACGTATCTTTGCTCTGTAAGTATTTATTCTTTCTTTAATATTACTTGGTATCTTAAATTGAGACAATTCGTGGTTGTCGAACTTCAGAACAATATAATACGTTGCATGAGAAGGAGAGAAGCCATGTTGTTCCAAAGTTTCTTTAGTCCATATTTGGAAGCAACCTTTTTGCTTTAATCGGAAAATCTGACAATCAACTCCTCCAGTATGGAGCAGTACATATTCCATCCGTTCAAAGCCAGGCGTAACACAGAGTGAACCTTGGGACTCCCCCGCACGAAGATAACATATACCAGTTTCAATCATTTTGGTTTTCGTATCTCGCTTTGCATGATTCACCATTACCGTAACCTCTTCTGGATTTTCTGCCATATGTTTCTGAATCTCAATTGATCGATCAGGATATTCAATTTCGTGTTTTCTTCTTATACCTAAGTCGAGAAATTCGGAATTTTGGTCGATTCCAATGAATTTTCTTCCAAGCAAGTTTGCCGCTATTCCTGTAGTACAACTTCCTGCAAATGGGTCAAGAACAGTTTCGCCTACCTTCGTTGATGCAAGAATAATTCTATACAAAAGACGAAGGGGCTTCTGTGTGGGATGTTTGCCGCATGTTTTTTCCCACATACCTACAGTAGGAAGTTTCCAAACATCTGGCATTAGCACGCCTCCATTCATTTGCTTCATCAACTCATAATTGAAATAATGCTTTGATTTCGGATTCTTCCTTGCCCATATAATATATTCAGACGAGAAATTAAAGTGCAATTCTCCCCAAGTAGGAGTCGGATCAGATTTTTGCCATGTTATTAAATTAATTATCTGAAACCCGGCATTTTTAAGACATTTCTCAACTGAGTATATATTATGGAATGTACCACATACCCAAATCGTTCCATTATCTTTTAATAAAGGACGACATGCATTAATCCACTCTTGATTGAAATTGTCGATATCATCAATGGAATTGGCTTTGTCCCATTCTCCCTTGTCTACAGAAACCATACGACTTCCTTGTATTTTCTTGCCTCCATTCGAGAGAAAATAGGGCGGGTCTGCAAATATTACATCAACTTGTTGTCCAAACAGACCTAATATTTGTGCAGAATTGCCATTGTATAGACAAAAGTGATTGTCCTTTGATTGAAAATACATACTTTAATGTCTTTGAATATGAGATTCTAATTTGAAAAGATAATCTTCGAGAGAAACATCAACAAATACTTCGTAAGGCTTTGATTTTGATAAATCGGCCTTCTCCAAATGTTTATTGAAATAATCCAATAAGGATTTATCAGCATCTACCATAATAGAATGGCGATTTTCTTCAACACATACTCTTCCTGTAGTTCCAGATCCTGCAAAGAAATCAAGAACTAAAGATCCTTCATAAGAAAGTGCCCGAACAAACCTTCGAATAATTTCTATAGGTTTCTGGGTTGGATGACCGACTCTCTCAGAAGAATTACCATTAAGACGGCCTATTTCCCATACGTTAGTAGGATTTTTACCTTTTTCAATATTTTTAGGAATAAGACGCTTGTCTTTTAGAGCAGCCTTCTTAGATTCCTTATCATACGGAATACGTACAGAGTCAAGATCAAAATAGTATTTTTTTGTTTTTGATAACCAAATTGCTTCCTCATGTCTATTGGCAAAGTAACGATGTGCACTCATGCCATTTTTATAATGCCAAATAATGAGATTGATAAGTCTAAGTTTCGTACTATGACGAACATAATGAAGAATTTCTAAAAGATCTCCCTGTTTAAGGTCTTGAAATTGGAATCCTCCAAAGATAACACAGTTGCCATTGTCAGACATGATGCGATAGATTTCGTCAACCCACTGTTTGGCCCAATCAAGATAATCAGGAAATCTATCCCAGTATTCTAAGTCAAGATTATACGGAGGGTCAACCAGTACTAATTGCACAGAGTTATCAGGCAAATTTCTAAGAAAATGAATCGCATCCTTTATGTATATCGCATGATATGTCTTGTCAAACTCTGTAACATGCACAGCTGTGCTGTGCTCTTTTCCATCACGCCTTTGCTGGACTATAGTACGCAAACCGCTATTATTATGAGACTTATTGACCATATTTTTGACAAAAATATTATGTTAGACGTTTTTCAAAACTATAGAATCAGGGGTATGAAGTGCCTCAAATCTAACTAAATCATTCAAGTTTACTTCTAAAATATGAGCAATCTTCATTAGCGTTTCCAGCGGAGGCTGTGCCACATTGTTACACCACTTGCTAATGGTTGTCTGATCTCTTCCTAGTTGTTCAGCCAACCATTTATTCGGCAGATTCTTTTCTGCAAGAACAACCTTTATGCGATTGAGATTCTTGTTATCGTTTACCATTATTTTTGTTTTTTTGCTTTGCAAATTTAGATAAAATTTCCGAATTATAAGTCAGTTGGGATAAAAAACAGAAATGAATATCTCCGAGTGCTCGCTGCTTGAGTTAAAATGTCAAGACCGACACACCAAATATCTTGCTTCAACGTGCTCTAAGTCACAAATTTTATTTATTTTTGGGTAGAAGTAATTAACCCCAAATATGCAAGCCTATGAAATCAGTATGCGGTCTTGACGTGCACAGAGATAGCGTTTATCTGTGTATTTTGAGTGAGTTAGGAGAACTTGTTGAAAAAGTTTTCGGTGTTTTAACTTATCAGTTGGAAGAAATGCGTGACTTGATGCTTCATCACCATGTTGTTGAGGTGTCAATGGGGAGTACCTTTACGTATACAATATTTGCATTTCTAATGCTCAAAACTGCGAGCTGAGCGCACCACGAAATCTTTGGCGCGAAATTAGTGAGTTTTGAGCGTGCAGCTTTATTTTGCTTATACACAGAGTGTTGTGCGGTTCGGAGCGGAAGTGTGCAGGATTTTCTACGGCTAAAGTAGCCTTTTCGTTTGCTGTAGAGCCACTTTTACACCCTCATACATCCACTTTTGCACGACAATACTGCCACTATTGTCTTACAATACAGCCACAATCATACTGTATAAGTGGCGCTATCGCATTGCTTGACGGCTGCGGGCGTTGTGAAAACGCCGAAAAATGACTTCTGAAGTCTCTATAATCAAAATTGTTTTTGTAACAGATTATTACCGCTTGTACGATATTTGCATGTGGTGAGTCTGGGTCTAAGACGCCTCGGCTGCTACCGAAAACCTTCTGTTTGCAGCACATGCTATGGGGCTGGGAGCTGTTTGGACTGGCGCCTATCCATCAGAAGAGCGTTGCATTTCAATCAGCAAAGTATTGTCGTTGTCCGACAATCTCGTCTCCCTCAACATGATTGTTGTAGGCTATCCGGCAGGACAACCGCAGCCCAAACAGAAGTTTAAGGAAGAGAATGTATCGTACAATGTGGACAGATTGAAATAGCTTCTATAATATTCGCCACGCCTAACTTTTCAAAGGCGTGGCGTTTGTAGAATTTTCCTTATATAAAACTATTCAACTCTTCAACAAGTTTGAATACTGTTGTTGAAGATATTGCTTGTGATGGCGGTGTATTGCCAAATTCTGCCAGAATCTTTCTTGCTCTTGATATTGCTTCTTGCTGATACGGCAAAAGCAATCCATAGATTTTTGTTGTGAAGTTACCTTTCTTATTATATCTGACTTTCATTTGTAGACTAAGCATTTGCTCATAATCGTTTCGGTGAATATATCCACGATACATGTTGAAATGTAATAGGAACCAATACTCAAATGCCTGGTTGCTATATGCTACTTGAAATCCGTTGGATTCTGCCAATCGTATGGCTTCATTGAAGTCATGGTTAGAGAAGTCAGCCTTATCGAACACTACCCAATATTGGTCGAAAACATGTCCTTTCTTGCGCTCCTCATTTTTGATGATTATAGCTTCTTGAACCAACTTGATAGTATTCAGTCCTTTTCCCAATGCCTTAACTGAAGCTGAAGTCAATCGAAAAGCGTTGAAATAGTCAGGTTCAGTATTTACACCCTCACAGATAATCAAGAAAGATTGTTTGATGTCTCTATAACTGGAACGGCGTTTAAGACTTCGTTCCAGTCTCGGATTATATCTGGTCATAGTCAATCATCTTCATTAATAAACAACTTGGTAAAGTCTCCTATAATGGGCGTTCCTCCGTACTTGCCTTCAAGATATTCTTTTTCGAAAGAAGCATTGTTTCTTACCTTGTATTCGGCAAGAGAATACAGCTTGGTGGCACCATATGGGTCTTTCTGTGTAAACCACACTTGGTCTCTTCGCAATATTCTGGCACTCAGTATATTGGTGTCGTGAATCGTGAATATCAATTGGGCATGATTCGGATTGGTTGTTTTCGAATTGAACAACTCAATGATTTTACTCGTCAACTTAGGGTGCATCTTGCTGTCAATCTCGTCTATCACCAAGCGTTTACCATTGTCCAGGGCATCTATAATAGGATAGGCTAACTGGAAATACTTGATTGTTCCTTCCGACTCGTTGCTTTCAAACGGAAATGAAACAGTCTGCGTCTCCCTTCCATTATCATCATACTGTACATGACTACTGACGACTTCGTCATTTATCTTATATATATCCTCTATGCCTAAATCAGCAAATCGTGAGAAGTCGACTATACGCTTACGGATCTTCGGATCATCCAGCTTTATAGCTGCTCGTTTCCACATAACTTCATCATCATGACTGGTGATGATTGATGTGTCGTTCAACCAATTAACAATGCTGACCGCTGTTTCATCATTGAATTGTGCTGCAACTGAAACAAGTAGTGCATTGTCGCGTACCATCTTGTTGGCGATAAGGTTTTTGGCTATTGCGCATGAAGGATGAACATTATACGTGTCTGCTTCACGATAGAATAATTCCACTTCTTTTGCACGTTTCTTGTTTTTCCTACGATACAACCACTCCTTGTACACCTTATTGTTGTCAACCTCGAAGCCATATCGGAATATATAGACGGTATTACAAAATACTATTTCGAATACAGATGGCTCTTTAGCTGTTGTCGAGTTAAGCATAAAACTCTCCACATCCATTGTTTCACCAGCTTGCAATTCTTTCATAGAGTTGACTACAAGCCATTTGAATGTTGAGAACGCTTTTGCATAATTTGACTTACCTGATGCGTTGGCACCATAAATGGCAGCTCCATGAAGTATTGCGGGAATGGCATCTCCCATTTCCGTCATAGAGTCTGTATCCGCTATCGCTGCCTCCTTCAAATTTGTGGTTAGCAAAGAAAGGGTGGACAGTTCTTTAAATGACAAATAATTGCTTACCGAAAACTGTATAATCATAAAGATAACCTTTAAATCTGTAATTTATTTGCAAATATACAAGTTTTCTTTTGTAATAGCAAGGGTTTAGTGCTTTATTAGTTACGTAGGCTCATTAATATGTAGTGAGCCAATAAAAAAGGCAACAATGGACTTTGTTTTTGTGTCCTTAACCGGATGGGTGATGGATACGTTGTTGTCCTTTGTTGCCTTTATTGTATATAAAGGGTTGCTTAATTGAAGAAGTTCCAGCTTATGCCGAAGCGGAAGATTCTTTCGTTTAGCGGATAGTGCGGCGTGAAGAAGTAGCTGCGGTTGCCCTGTCCGGCGTTCACGTGACTCATCATTACGAAGAAACGTGTGTGCTGGAGGTGGAAGTTTGCGTAGACGTTCACTACCGGGTAGTTGCCCACTTCCGTGCGGCTGTTGCCTTCCTGCACGCAGAACTGTCCCAATGCCGGGCTGTAGTCTGGCGCGTAATACTTGGTGAAGTATCGGGCGTCAGCACCGAAATCGCACTTCAGAACCTTTGCTATGCGGAACTTCAGATACAGGTTGGTGTATACGTTGAGGTCGGGCACGGGCAGAGCGTCGTTGTTGGACGACTTCTGATAGGTCACGAGGTTCTCCCAATGGAGCGGTCCCAGCTTGAAGTTCTGCTCGAGCGAGAGCGTCAACAGGCTGATGGGGCTTCCGCTTTGGCGCGGCCTTACGGTATTGGCTGTGCGTGCCTTGGTGTCTGTATCCACGTCGTACGACATCGCAAAGTATGTGTAGTTCTTGAGGTTGTCGAAGGCTACGCGCAGCGTGGTGTTTGTCTTCTCGTATGTGAAGATGCCCTCCACACGTGAATGGATGATCTTCGAGAGGTCGTCGTTGTCCCACCAGTAATGCTTGGCATGATAGTGGCGGTAATAGAACGACGGCTTGACGGAATGGAAGAAACCGCGTGCTGCCAGGCGGACTGTGTCGCCGAACAACGCGAAGTTGACGTCAGCGTTGGCGTCCACCTTCAGGCTTCCCACATCCTTGCCCATAAGCCATGTCTCTGCCGTGACGTCGTAATGGAACGTGCGTCCGAGACGCTTTATGAGTTGCGCTCCGATGCTCAGGTTATGCTCCGTGTATGACGTTGTGGAGCGTGTGGAGTCGGGTAGGGTGAAGTGGCGCAGGTCTGACGTGACGAACGCCTTGAGTCCTGCCTTCGCCCACTTGTTGAATCCCTCGAGGAGCGAAACGGCGAAGGTGTTCTGGAGGCGATAGTGTGATGTCTTGTCCAGAATGGAGTCGCCTGAGACAATTCCGACATTGTCGAACGTGTTCTTATAGAAGTTGGCAGGTGTCTGGTATGCCTGGTAAATACGTCTGAAGTTGTCGTACTTCATGGTGTGGATGAAGCTTGTGACGGGCACGTATTCTGTCTTCATCCATTGTTCTTCCTCCTTCTTCTTCTCGTCGATGAGGCTCAGACTGTCTGCGGCTGCTTTGCCATTGACTGCTATGCGTCCCTCTCCAGCCTTTTCTGCTTCCGTTTCGGTCTTGGCAGGTTCGGCTCCGGCAATCCTTGCGCCCTCAGGACGTCCGCCCGCCGATGCTTTTTCGTAGCTGCGCTCGTCGAAAGTGCGGCCCTCTTTCTCCGCTTTGCGGCGTGCCTCCTCCTTCTCCTTGTTTGCCTGGTTCTCCTTCATCGACTCCATTGCGAACTTGCGTGCCGCAATCTCCTCCTCCGTCATCTTCACCTTGCGGCTGAAGCCAAGGTTGTAACGGTGTGTAAGGAAGAGGTGCTGGTTGTCGTTACGGTTCCAGTTCTGCTGCAGGACGGTCGGTATCTCGTTGGTGGCGAAATTGTCGTCGAAGCTGTCAGGATGCTTGATGTATTCGTCGTCCGTTATGCCACCGTTCTCCGTGACCTTCTGGCGGATGGTGGAGAAAAGGATATGGGCCTGATAACGGTCGCCGATATACGATCCGTACATCGAATACTTGAAGTGGGAGGTGCTTTGGCTGGAGTAATAGCCTCTGCCGTAAAGGTAGTCGAAATTGAATCCTGCACCAATGCGCTTGCCGGCGTTGACGCCGAACTTGGCAGTAAGATGGTCCTCACCGTTGGTGCGGTTGCCGGCATTGTTGTAGGTGAGGTTGGTGAACGGCGACAGCGTATTGGTGAAGTGGAACTCATCCACGGGAGTGACTACGTAATCGTAAGGCTGCGAGAAGACAAACTGCTCGCCCGACTCCGGTCTGTCCACAAAGATACGGTTGATGCGCGGTGCACCAAGGTTGCCGGTGGTATTGTATTGTCCTCTTAGTCCGGTGGTGAAGATGGTGTTGGGGAACATGTGCGACATCGTATCGACCTCTGCCGGTCTGACGTCGCCGAAGCGTGAGTCGACAGTCCACACTTTCAGTCCGCGTGGAATCTCCTTGTCGGTGCCGAGCGAGTCGGCTATGTTTCGCTGGTTTCGGCGGCTCATCACGCCTTCATCGTTCTGCGTGAAGTTGTCGAACTCGTCGTCCCTTATCTGTGCTTGGGCTGCCGTCGCAAGGCCTGTCAGACATAAGATGACGGCTGCTGCCTTGAGACGGAAGTTCAGTATGATGTTTTTTGTCATTGTCTTATTAATCGGAAGAAGCATTCTATTACCTTGAATGCTATGGCCGTGATGATGATGATGGTGCCGGTGGTGCGTGTGCCGAAATAGAATACGGCCATGCCGACAACGGCTCCGAGCATAAAGATGATGTTCAGTATGTTGCGTATCTTGAAGTACTTGTCTTCCTGTGGCTCGCGGCGATGATGCCTCGGAGGACGTACCACTGACACTTCCTCGATGTCGGCAGCTTCGTCATGAGCCTCGCTTACGACAGGCTGCTGCTCATTGTCAGCGACGGGCTGCTGGTTCTGTGTGTTGTCGTTCATATCTATTTTGTTGTTAATGCTTCTTTTATGAATGTGAATATCTGGTCCTTGCGGTCAATGGTCTTACGACGGAACTTAGCCGGACCTATGAGCAGCTTGGTGCGCTTCTTGTTTACGGCGTTCTTGTCGTTTATCCATTTGTCGGCAGTGGTGTGCATGGCTGACGGGCGACCTTCGTCATAGCTGTACGATATGCGTTCGAGTGTTACGTGCAGCTTGCCGTCGGCGCATTTGGCTATCATGGTGTAATTGAACTTGGTGCGGTCTACCGAGATAAACGAGCGTGAAAATTCCAACCATTCCGTATAGCGGGCTGCTATGATGTGCTGCTTGCGGTTGACGATAGCTATGCCGCTCTGTATCTGATTCTCGCTGTGTGCGAGAGTGTCCAAGGCAGCGTATGTCTTGTCGTAAATCTCTTCGGCTGTCATGCCTGGCAGATCGATGTCTGATGAGAACACCACCTTGCCGTCAACCTCTGGTACGGCGCCCTCCTGGATGTACTTCCAGTCCTTTATGTCCTTGACCGCTACCTTCTTAGCCTCTTCCTTATCGGCTTTCTTAGGCTTCTCGGTTTTGGGCTTTACAGCGTTCGGAGTCTCCCATTCGCTCTGTGCCTGGCAGATAAGAGGGCTGCAGAGAAGGATAGCTATAATCAGATTTCTAATCATTTTTATGGTTCCTTTCTTTGTTTATGATTGCATTAATTTGTACTTGTCAATGCGTTTGCGGCACTTTGACAAGTGCAAAGTTAGTGAAACTTTGTATATTACATACTCGTTGCAGTATGTTATTTGTTACGGCTTAACGTAATTTTACGTCAATCTTGCTGGTTTTCGAGCAAATCCTGAAGCCTTACAATCTCGTCGCGATACTGTGCCGCTTGCAGGAAGTCGAGGTTTTTGGCTGCCTCCTTCATCAGCAGGGTGGTGTCAGCGATGCTCTTCTCCAGCTGCTTCTTCGTCATGCGCTTCACTATCGGGTCGGCAGCGTAAGCGTACGTGTCAGGCTCGATATATGGCTGATACTGCTTAGGCTTGGTGCCGGTGGCGGAGCTGCTTGCAGACGCGGCGGCAACGGGCTGACCGTCAGCCGACTGTGAGAGAGAAGCAAGCGAACCCTTGATGTCCTTACGGATCTGTTGTGGTACGATGCCGTGCTCCTCGTTGTAGTGAAGCTGTATCTGTCGGCGGCGGGCTGTCTCGTCGATGGTCTTCTGCATGCTGTCCGTGATGCGGTCAGCGTACATTATCACCATGCCGTTGACGTTACGTGCGGCACGTCCGGCAGTCTGCGTAAGCGAGCGATGGCTTCTGAGGAAGCCTTCCTTGTCGGCATCCAGAATGGCAACGAGCGACACTTCAGGAAGGTCAAGTCCCTCACGCAGAAGGTTTACGCCGACGAGCACGTCGTAAACGCCGGCTCGCAGGTCGTTCATTATCTTCACGCGGTCAAGAGTGGCTACGTCGCTATGGATATAGTTGGCGCGTACGTCGTGAGAGAGCAGATACTCCGTCAGCTCCTCAGCCATACGCTTCGTCAACGTGGTGACAAGCACACGCTCCTCATGCTCCTTACGTATGAGAATCTCTTCCAGCAGGTCGTCAATCTGATTCTCGCTCGGACGTACGTCGATGATGGGGTCGAGGAGTCCGGTGGGACGGATAATCTGCTCTACGACAACGCCCTCAGCCTCGTTCATCTCGAAGTCGGCTGGTGTGGCAGATACGTACACCACCTGATTGGTCATCTCCATAAATTCCTCAAACCTCAACGGACGGTTGTCAAAGGCGGCAGGCAGACGGAATCCGTATTCCACAAGGTTCTGCTTGCGGGCGCGGTCGCCACCGAACATGGCGCCTATCTGAGGCACGCTGACGTGACTCTCATCGATGAACATGAGATAGTCCTTGGGGAAGAAGTCGAGCAGACAGTAAGGACGTTCGCCTGGTTCGCGTCCGTCGAAGTAGCGCGAATAGTTCTCAATGCCCGAACAATGTCCAAGCTCCTTTATCATCTCCATGTCATACTCGACGCGTTCCTTGATGCGCTGCGCACGGATATGGTCGCCAAGGTCGTTGAAGAAGTCAACTTGCTTGAGCAGGTCGTCCTGAATAAGACGGATGGCATGCTCGGTCTGCTCCTTGGAAGTGACAAAGAGATTGGCAGGATAAATCTGATATTCCTCGAAAGAAGCCAAGCTATGGAACGTCACGCTATCGAGTTCTTCTATAGAGTCTATCTCGTCGTCCCACCATGTTATGCGCAGAATGTTGTCGCTGTAAGCCATGGCTATGTCCACCGTGTCGCCCTTTACGCGGAACGTACCACGCACCAAGTCGATGTCGTTGCGGATGTAGAGTGCGTCGACGAGTTTGCGCAGAAACATGTTGCGCTCAATGGTGTCGCCACGCTTAACGCCTATGACGCTGTTGGCCATAGCCGTAGGACCGCCCATACCGTAAATGCACGATACGGACGACACGACGATGACATCCTTTCTGCCAGAGAGCAGGGCGCTGACGGCAGAGAGGCGAAGCTTGTCGATGTCCTCATTAATAGCGAGGTCTTTCTCTATGTATGTGTCCGACGAAGGCAGGTAGGCTTCCGGCTGGTAATAGTCGTAGTACGAAACGTAGTATTCCACGGCGTTGTCCGGGAAGAAACCTTTCATTTCCTCGTACAACTGGGCGGCAAGCGTCTTGTTGTGGCTGAGGATAAGGGTGGGGCGTCCGATGTTGGCGATGACATTAGCCATCGTGAACGTCTTTCCCGAACCTGTCACGCCGAGCAGCACCTGTGCCTTGTCGCCTTGACGTATTCCCTCCGTCAGACTCTTGATGGCCTGTGGCTGGTCGCCGGTGGGGGCGAATCTTGATGTTATCTTGAAATCCATATCAGATAAATGGTTATGGAGCTGTTTGCGTAAGTCAAAACGGCTCCGATGATTGGCAAAAATACTAAAAAGCCTGTAAATAGGCAAGTGAATGCTGATTTTTACTTAAAAAAGGCGTACATCTACTTAAAAAAGGAGAACATCGTTTTGAGAATCGGGGAATAATGTGTATTTTTGCAATTCAAAACGAGTTATAATATGAAGAAATCGATTTTCGGCATACTTCTTTCGGCGCTATTGTTTACCAGTTGCGCCAACGAATTCAATAGGGTATACAAGACAACGGATAATACCTACAAATACGAATACGCCAAGGAATGCTTCGCTAATGGCAAGTATGTGCGTGCCTCCACTTTGCTTCAGGGACTTGTGACGCTACAGAAAGGAACGGACAATGCCCAGGAGAGTCTGTACATGCTCGCTATGTCTGAATATAACACCAAAGACTATGAGGGCGCTGCCGCAGCATTCAAGAAATACTATCAGAATTATCCAAAGGGCGCTTATGCAGAGGAAGCCGAATTCTTTATCGGTATGAGCCTCTACAACTGCACGCCGGAGCCACGTCTTGACCAGTCGCAGACGGTAAACGCTATCTCCGCTTTCCAGGAGTATCTGGACCTTTTCCCGGACGGATCGCGCAGAGAGGAAGCGCAGAATCTGCTCTTCGAGTTGCAGGACAAGCTCGTGCAGAAGGAGTTTTACTCGGCTCAGCTCTATTACGACCTCGGACAGTATTTCGGCAACTGCACCTATGGCGGAAACAACTATGAGGCTTGCATCATCACTTCGCAGAACGCGCTGAAGGACTATCCTTATACGAAACTGCGTGAGAAATTCGCCCTTCTTGTCATGAAGAGTAAGTTTGAGCTGGCGCAGCAGAGTGTGGAGGAGAAGAAGCTGGAGCGCTTCCAAGACGCTGAGGACGAGTGCTACGGATTTATTAACGAATATCCAGACTCGAAGAACAAGAGCATGGCTGAGAAATTCATCAGCAAGTGCAAGGAAGTGACAAAGGACTGAAAATAAAAAATACATATTAGTATACAAATGGATTATAAAAAGTCAAAAGCACCGGTAAACACAGTCACACGCAACATCATGGACCTGTGTGAGGAAACCGGAAACATTTACGAGAGTGTTGCTATCATCGCTAAGCGTGCTAACCAGATTTCAGTGGAGATCAAGCAGGACCTCAACAAGAAACTTGCTGAGTTTGCATCCTACAACGACTCGCTTGAGGAGGTTTTTGAGAATCGTGAGCAGATTGAGATCTCACGCTACTATGAGAAGCTTCCGAAGCCGACGCTGCTTGCCACTGAGGAGTTCATTGAGGGAAATGTGTATTATCGCGACCCCGCTCAGGACAATGCCCCTGTACAGGAGCAGGCTTAATGTGTGGCGTATATATTATTAATGTATAGCATATACACGTAAGAATATGATACAGCGTAAGCAAAGCATATTTCTTCTGATTGCGTTCATCGTTTCTGTGGTTTGTCTGTGCCAGCCTTTAGGCACTGTGGAACCTGCAGGAATGGGCGCAAGCTTCAAGCTCAACAATCTGTTCTTGGATAAGGGCGATTCGGTGGACTATTCGGTTTGTGGCTTGTTCGGCATTCTGCTTCTCAGCAGCGTGCTCAGCCTCGGCACCATCTTCCTCTTCCGTAACAGAAAGCTTCAGGCGAGCCTTTGTCTGTGCAACGAGTTTTTGCTCGTGGCATGGTATATTGTTCTCGGTGTGGTGACAAGAAACGTCATCGATCCTTCGGCTTCGTTCCATATTGCGTTCGTGGCATGTCTTCCTGCTGTGGCTGTCATCCTTAATGTGATGGCGCGTGCTGGCATCCTGCACGACGAGAAGCTGGTGAGAGCTGCAGACCGCATCCGTTAAAAATAATAGATAGCCTTTATTTATAGGCAAGTTTTAAGATACAAAAACAGCAAGAGGTCGGATTGAATGTTCAGTCCGACCTCTTGCTGTATGTATATGTATGATAATAAATAAAATTCAAAAGCAGCGGTTATTTTTATATGATGTAACCGCTGCTTTGTGTTTGTAGGATTATCTGTCCTTATACATGCTTTCGTAATACTTCAGGTAGTCGCCAGACGTGACGTTGTCCATCCATTCCTGATTGTCGAGATACCAGCGTACGGTCTTCTCGATGCCTTCCTCAAACTGAAGCGACGGTTCCCAGCCGAGTTCGCGCTGGAGTTTGCGTGAGTCGATGGCATAACGCATATCGTGACCCATACGGTCTGTCACGTGAGTGATAAGGTTGAGGTCCTCACCCTCCTTACGACCGAGCAGACGGTCAACGGTCTTGATAAGCACGTGGATGATGTCGATGTTCTTCCACTCGTTGAAGCCTCCGATGTTGTATGTGTCAGCCACTTTGCCCTTATGGAAGATGAGGTCGATGGCACGTGCGTGGTCTTCCACGTAGAGCCAGTCGCGAACGTTGAGGCCCTCGCCGTAGACGGGAAGAGGCTTGCGATGGCGGATATTGTTGATGAAGAGAGGAATGAGCTTCTCCGGGAACTGGTAAGGACCATAGTTGTTAGAGCAGTTGGTCACGATGGTCGGCATGCCGTAGGTGTCGTGGAAAGCGCGTACGAAATGATCGCTCGATGCCTTTGATGCCGAGTAAGGAGAGTGGGGGGTATACTTTGTTGTCTCCAGGAAGAACTCTGTGCCGTAGGCGTGGTGATGCTCTGAAGAAGCCTTTGTTGTGAAAGGCGACTCGATGCCCTCGGGATTGGTTAGCTCCAGTGCTCCGTAAACCTCGTCGGTGGAGATGTGATAGAAGCGCTTGCCTTCGTACTTCTCAGGTAGACTTTCCCAATAAAGCTTTGCAGCCTGAAGCAGCGTCAGCGTACCCATGACGTTGGTGCGTGCGAATGTGAAGGGATCCTTGATGGAACGGTCGACGTGGCTTTCTGCAGCAAGATGTATGATGCCGTCCACCTCGTACTTCTTCATCACGTCCATAATTGTCTCGAAGTCGCAGATGTCGCACTTCACGAATGTATAGTTGGGACGGTCCTCGATGTCCTTGAGGTTGGCAAGGTTGCCAGCGTATGTGAGCTTGTCAATGTTGATGATGTGGTATTCGGGATACTTGTTTACAAACAGTCTTACCACATGCGAGCCTATAAATCCGGCTCCACCAGTTATGATAATGTTCTTCATTCTCTTCTGTTTTTTAATGATTAGTGTTAAATTATTTGGTTTCAAGGTTTGCTATGCATTTCTCCAATGAGTCAACCCAGTAAGGCACCTTCACTCCGAAGGTTTCCTTAATGCTTCGCTTGTCGAGGACAGAGTAAGCGGGACGAGTCACGGGAGAGGGATATTCTGAACTGTAACATGGCTGGATGTCGCAATCGGTGTGACCTGAGATACGTGCAATCATCTGTGTGAAGTCGTACCAAGAGCATACACCTTCATTAGAGAAGTGGTAGACGCCGACGTATTTTGCATTGTCTGCTTCTGTCTTCATCTTTCCCAGAATGGTCTGGATGGCGTTGGCAAGGTCGAGAGCGTACGTAGGAGTGCCACACTGGTCGAACACCACCTTCAGCTGAGGCTTGGTGGCTGTAAGGTTCATCATTGTCTTGCAGAAGTTCTTGCCGAACTCCGAATAGAGCCAAGCCGTACGAATGATGACATACTTACATCCGGTGGCAATGATTTTCTGCTCGCCATGGAGCTTTGTCATTCCATAAACGCCAGTTGGAGTTCCTTTCTGGTCGGGATTGCAGGGTACGTTGTATGGTTCTTTACCAAACACATAGTCCGTAGATATTTGGATAAGTATGCCGTTTGCCTCCTTCATTGCCTTTGCAAGGTTCTCAGGAGCGTCTGCATTGAGCTTCTCAGCGAGGGCTGCCAGCTTCTCGTCTGTCTCGCATGCGTCCACGTTGGTCCATGCTGCGCAGTTGATGATGGCCTTCACATCGTTGTAGTTCACCATCTTGCGGATGGCTTCCATATCTGTGATATCGAGGTAAGTGGTCTCCTGACCCTCCACCTGATTGACATCCGTGAAAATGTAATGGTCTGCGGAGTTCTTGCTGACGATACGCATTTCGTTGCCGAGCTGACCATTAGCACCTGTTACTAATATATTCATTGAATTTGAAGATATTTGATTATTTATACAAGTCTACATTGATGTCGAACGGACTGTCGAAGTCCTTCAACAGATTATGCTTGGTGTCTTTCTCAGACAGGATGGCGTGCTCTGTAGGAATTTTCCAGTCTATGCCGAGCGAATCGTCAAGAATGGATATGCCACCGTCTGCTTCAGGATGGTAGAAGTTGTCACACTTATACTGGAAAACGGCAGTTTCGCTAAGTACGGCGAAACCATGCGCGAAGCCGCGCGGTACGAAGAACTGTCTGTGATTGTCCTCTGTAAGTTCCACAGCAACGTGCTTGCCGTATGTGGGCGATCCTTTGCGGATGTCTACAGCCACGTCAAGTACGGCGCCTTTTACGCAACGCACGAGCTTGCTCTGCGTGTAAGGCGGACGCTGGAAATGCAGTCCTCGCATGACACCATAGGATGACATGCTCTCGTTGTCCTGACAAAAGTCTATATGACGTACTTTCTCGTCAAACTCCCTTTGTGAAAAACTCTCGAAGAAATATCCTCGGGCATCCTTGAAAATGCGTGGTTCGATAATTACCACACCTTCAATATCAGTCTTTATTACTTCCATATCCTATTTGATTATTTCGTATATTGACGTTTCCGATAACGCCTGATAGTACTTGCAAATTTAGATAAAATTTCCGAATTATAAGCCAGTTGGGATAAAAAACAGAAATGAATATCTCCGAGTGCTCGCTGCTTGCGTTAAAATGTCAAGACCGACATACCTAAAATCTTGCATCAACGTGCTCTAAGTCACAAATTATATTTATCTTTGGGAAGAAATTTAACCCCAA
>JABLTK010082465.1_pt1 | contig 43057 bp, 48 predicted proteins | sample 7160131 | NCBI WGS metagenome assembly JABLTK01 (sample SAMN14651221, study PRJNA627086) | human gut metagenome | isolation source: feces | host: Homo sapiens
CACTTAAATGCATCGGTAGGTTATCCACATTTAGGTACATTAATAGCTAATAAAATAAAAACTATGTAATTCTCAATAGACCCAAATTGTGAACTTAAAAAAGAAGGGATTGGACATGTTCCGGTCTCTTTTTTATACAAAAAAATTAGAAAGGAAGAATAGAAATGATAAAAATAACAATGACAAACTCACAGGAAGTAATCTGCAAATAAATAAGCTCCATCTATAAAAGAATGGAGCTTAGTGTAAGTTGTAGAGTTTTTTAAAGCATCTACATTTACATAGTATCAAATATAAACTTAAATAAAAAGGAGAAATTATTTATGAATTATATTAGAAGTCCTGCATCCGCTGATGGTGCTTTTCATTTTAGAAAAAATTAGAGGTGAAATATGAACAGTGAAGATGACGTACAAGATATAAGAGAACGTTTAGTAAGAATAGAAACCTTATTAAAGATGAACGACAGCAAAATAGGGTTAGAACTGCAAGGACTGGAAGAGAAAATTAAAGTCGCAAACCATAGGATAGGAGATTTAGAAAATACTATCATGTGGTTATGGCGTGCTGTTGGCGGAGCTATAGTCGGTGGAGCTATAGCTTTATTATTTAAATAGAAAGGATGATGTGAAATGGATTTAATGAATTATATTAAAGATAGTTGCTTAATACTTATCCCTGCATTATTAATAATTGGAAGTGTTATTAAAGGCACTGAAAAAATTGCTAATAAATACATTCCAGTTATTTTATTACCACTTGGTATAGCAGGAGCTATAGCTTTTTTAGGCTTAACTCCAGAGGCTTTTATACAAGGAATATTAGTTGCTGGTGCCAGTGTTTATTGTAATCAATTTTTTAAACAGCTAAATAAAGAAGAGTAAAAAAGGATGATTAATTATGAATATTAAAAAAGTAAACCTTAATTTTGATATGAGTAAAATTGCATATGGGAATAATCCTTCTGCAATAGTGCTTCATAATGCTGATGCTTCAAGTTGCTCTGTTCAGGATATTCATAGCTGGCATAGAAATCAAGGATGGGCTGGCATTGGATATCATTACTTTATAAGAAAAAATGGAGAGGTATATAAGGGAAGAGAGGATAACTGGGTAGGCAGTCACTGTCTTGGACATAACCAGGATACAATTGGAATTTGCTTTGAAGGGAAATATAATGAGGAAACAATGCCTCAAAAACAGATTAATGCTGGAATTGAGTTGGTATCTTATCTTAAATCCAATTATGGAATAAGCAAGGTATATAAGCATAAAGATTTAAATAGTACAGATTGCCCAGGGAATAACTTCCCATTCAATAGTATTGTAAATGGGAAAATAAAAGAAAAGGTAGATGATGAACTTATGAATGTTAAAGAAGTTTTCTGTGAAAGCTGGTATTTGCAAACATACAAGGATGTTGCAGCTGCAGTAAAAAAAGGTGAATTGACAGCTAAGCAGCATTATGAACAATATGGGAAAAAAGAAGGTAGAAAGCCTAATGTAGGAGTTCCTGAAGATTGGAATGAAGGTTACTACCTTTTAAATAATCCTGACGTAAATAGAAATGTAAGCAGTGGTTCAGGATATGTAAGTGCGCTCCATCACTATTTGATAAATGGCTGGAGAGAAAAAAGAAAGTGGAGCATTCCAAACATAGAATCTAAACCAGCTGAAGTGAAGGAAGGTAAAAAATATTATAGAGTTGTAACTAATTCTTATGCAGTTAAAGAAAATGCAGATAAGGAAGTTGCAGAGCTAAAAGAAAAAGGAATAGAAAGTTTTATAGCAATTTATGAAAAATAAATTTAGATGGTAGTAGGTAGATTTTAGTCTGCTTACTACCCTTTTTTTATTTTTTTAAGATGTTTAACTATATATAAAAATGTATGAAGTTTTAAAAGTTTTTTTAAAAATACTAATTTGGTGTATAAATATACAAAAAAGTTAATTAAAAAGAAGAATTCTGTTAAAATTTTAAGCTTATTAATATGTGAAAGTGAATTTAATACTTGACATATACTCCTAACTTAAACATATAATATTATATATTATATGTTTAAGTTAGGAGTATATTGTATGAAAATAATAAATGCACAAATAAATATTTTATTTAAATCTATTAAAGAAGATAAGAAGATTATAGAAGATATGATAAATAAATTAAGTGAATCATATAACTTAGCAAAAATGGAAGGAAAGGATTCAGAAATGGAAGATATACCATATAGTATACCAAGAATAATTGGTAAATCTAAACATGGTCATAGTCAGATAAGTATATCTTTGAATAGAGCAGAAATTTCCATTGTTTTTGATGAATCATTTTATGAATCAATAGAAAATTGCATAACTTATATAAGGGAAAAATCAAAAGAAGTTTATGATTCACTTAAGAGCTTTGTTGAAGAAAGATATTTATTTTCAGGAATAACAGTTACTACTATAATAGATGAATTAAACGAAAATCCGATAGATACCATAACGTCTAAATTTGTAAAAATAAAAGCCAAAAAAGAATTATATGATGTAAGTACTAAATTTGCTTATGTTAAAGAAAATCATTTTATTAACATAAATATTTCTAATGCAAGGGGCATAGAAGAGATACAAGATAATATAAATAGTTCTATAACTAAAAAAGTAAATTACTTATCAATAACATTTGATGTTAATGATAAGTATGGCTTTAGTGAAAAAACTAATTATCAATCCGATTATAACAAATTAGTGGAAAATATTAGATTAGTAGAAAGATTGTGTCGTGAAGAAATTCCTAAATTAATAAAGGGAGAGGAGTTGGATATTTAATGAATAAGAGTAATATTTTATTAACAATAAGTACAAGTGCTATATTGGGATTTGGTTGTGCAAATAATCATATCCCTAATGATTTAATAACTCCTACCAAAATTGTGTGCATAAACTCAGATTCAAGTAGCGAAGGTAATTTAACAACATATTCATCTACAAATTATAAAGAAAATGGTTATTCCAATAATTACAAAAGAAATGGAATTATTGAAGAGTCTATAGACATGTTTGGAGAAATGAGAGATTTAACATCATATGAAGAAACAGCTTGTAATAGGGCAATAGATAAAATGTCAGAAGCAACAGGAGTGAGATTATTTTAATGAATGCTTTTATAGATTTAGTAAGAGATATATTTCCAGCATCAATTCCACCTTTTACAGCAGAAAAAGCAAAGGAAGCTCTAAAGCAATTCAGAAAAGAACAAAAATTTGGAGAGCAATCAATAGGATTGGGGAAAGAATATGATTTCTTTGATATGAAGTCTGTTGATTTTTTAAGACAAGGTGACATAATAGATGGGTTGAATTTTTTTTATTTGAATAGTAATGGTGAAATAAAAATATTAAAAAATATTAAAGGAATTTTATTATCTAATACATGTGATGCAAGTAGAGATAAGTACTTACATTTTGCTCCATTATTACCAATTGATAATTTGTTACAAGAATTTACTGATGATGAAAAGAAAAATAATTTTTTAAACAATTTACATAATAATACTATATTTAGATATATTTGTTTTCCTCATAAAGACTTGGATAAGTATGCTGTAAATTTAAATCTAATCAACAATATACCAATAGAAATAGTTAATAAAAATATTAAAGATGGAGTATTTAAAAAAGAGTATTCTTTAAATACAATAGGATTTTATTTTTTATTATGTAAGTTAACAGTTTATTTTATGAGGGAAGAAAAGCCAAAAGAAACAAATAGAGATTATTATGAATCAGCGTTATAATAAATAGTATAATTTTGAATTAATATAATGAGAAAGTAGTAGAACAATATAAAGCAGTCTACTACTTTTTTATATAAAAAATTTTTTAGATAGTGCATATTTTTTGTTGTATAATAATTTGAAAAAACTATAATGATACTAAATTAATAAAAATTATCTAATTAGGAGGATAAAATAATGAAAAAATTTAGTATTACAATAGAACAAATTGAGGATTTTTTAGATAAGAAAGTAAGAGGAGAATTTATTGATTCTATAGGAAGCAATTTACAAGGTTGCCATCAGGATATCTTTTTAGATTCAGATACTAACGAACTTTATATCACAGGGCTATTAAGTCAGGGTGATATGGTAGAAACTGATGATGAATATATAACAATGATATCTGCTTATACAGAATTTGATTTAGAAATATGTTTAGATGAACTATTTGAAGATGAGAAGCTTGCAGTCTTAGAAAAGATAAATGAAGAAGAGCATAAACATATGACATTAGAAGAGCTAAAGAATAATGAATATGATTATAGTATTGAAATCTACAGAACTTATGAAAAACTATATCCAGAAGAGTTTAATGATAAAAAAGAGGAATATATGGATGATAGATGGTCATCTTATAGAGAAGTATTAAGAGATGTTATTATTGATGCAACAGATAATTTGAATAAAAATTAAAGTTTAAGAGCTCCTGAGTGAGTTCTTTTTTTGTACTGTAAAATAAATAAATTGTAAAATTTTGTAGTGTGTTGTATAATTGTAAATGAAATTATAAAATGAGGTGATAAATATGAAATGGTATCAAAAAACTTGGGCAATTGTATTATTACTAATTATTTTCTTTCCAGCAGGGGCATTTTTAATGTGGAAAGAGAAAAAAGATTGGCGCAGTCCTGTTAAAATTTTAATTTCTGTTGTATTTGGATTTTGGTTCTTAATATTTGCTACTGCAGCATTATCTGATACTCCAACAGAAACAAGTACACCTAATACAAAGACAGAAAGCAAATCAGCAGAAGAAGCTCCAAAAGAAGAAGCTAAAAAGGAAGAGACTCCAAAGGAAGAAGTTAAAGAAGAGGAAACTCCAAAAGAAGAAGTCAAAACTGAAGAACCTAAAAAAGAGGAAACTCCAAAAGAAGAAGTTAAAAAGGAAGAAACTACTTCAAAAGGTATAAAAGCCGGAACATATAAAGTTGGAACAGATATGCAAGCTGGTGAATATATATTTATAGCTTCATCTGCATTAGGATATGTTGAATGTACTACAGATAGTACAGGAAATTTAGAAAGTATAGTATTCAATGATAATGTTAAAGGAAATGTATACTTGACAGTTAATGATGGAGAATATTTAAAAGCTACTGGAGGAACATTATATCCAGTTGAGGAAGCACCATCAATAGTTCCTTCTGATGGAGTATATAAAGATGGAATGTATAAGGTTGGGAAAGACATTCCAGCAGGAGAATATAAGATAATACTAACAGATACTATAGGAATGGGTTATTATGAAGTTTCAACAGATAGTAGACATGGAATAGAATCCATAGTAACTAATGAAAATGTACAAGCAGATACATATTTAACTATTTCTGATGGACAATATTTAAAAATTAGTGGGGTAGAAATCAACACTAAATAATATTAATTAAGAGCTTTGGAAACAAGGCTCTTTTTTTATTTTAAAATCTCTCTTGCTGCATATAACAAAGTAAGGAGGTTTTCTTATGGAATACCAGGCAAGAGTAGGTAATGAGGAGTTAAGCTTAAGAATTATTAATATGCTTGTTGAAGAGCTCCCATTTTTAGAAATGGAAATACAGAAACAAGTGGATATAAAAAGAAAAGTTGATGAATTGCTATATAAATATGAAATCAATTCTAAATCTACAGCAATTGTTACATCAGATATATTAGAAAAGGCAAAGTTGTATTTAGCTTGCAAAAAGTTAGAAGGACAGAGCAAAAGCACTTTATATCACAAAGCTTTAGAATTGAAATCATTTGCCAATTATTTTAATAAACCAGTATCAACTATAACAAGTATGGATTTAAGGATGTATATAGCAGACATGGATGAAAATATAAAGCCAGTTACAGTTAATAATAAGATGAGTAAAATTAAAGATTTTTTCCAGTGGCTTCAGGACGAAGAATATATAATATCTAATCCCTGTAAAAAAATAAAGGATATCAAAGGTCCTATAGTTGAACGCCAGCCACTTACTGATGAACAAATAGAGATAATAAGAGAAGGGCTAAAAGATGTAAGAGATAAAGCTGTACTTGAATTTTTTCTTTCAACTGGATGTAGATGTAATGAAGTTGTAAATGTAAAAATCAAAGACATTGATTGGTATAAGAAAACACTTTTAGTAATAGGAAAAGGTAATAAACAAAGAAGAATATACTTCAATGACAGATGTAAGATTGTATTAAATAAGTATTTAAAAAATAGAGCTGGCAATAGTGAATATTTATTTTGTTCTTCAAGAAAACCCTATGGGAAGATTACTAATAGAGGACTTGAAATAATAGTTAAGAAAATAGGAGAGAAAACCAAAGTGGGTATTCATTTACATCCACATCTGTTTAGGCACACTTTTGCTACAAAAGCACTTAATCAAGGAATACCAATTGAAATAGTTCAAATTTTGCTTGGACATAGCAAAATAGAAACAACACAAATCTATGCAAAAGTTAGAGAAAATAATATTGAATATTTTTATAAAAAATTGATTTAAAATTGAATATTTTCTTACATTCTATCTATAATAAAACAAAGGTTAATTTAGTTATACTAAATTACTGTTAGGAGAGGATAGAATGTACAGAACGGCTATGCCCTATGAATTTGGCAAAAAAATAAAATATATTAGAACATCTAAGCATATGTCTTTAAAATATGTGGAGCAGTTATCAGGTGTTTCTGCTGCATACCTAAATAGATTAGAGGAAGGGAAGAGTAGAAGCCCCGCCCTTCCAATAATAATCAAATTATCTCAGGCATATGATATGGAAGTTATAGACATGCTAAAAATTGCACTAAAGGATTATGGCATTATAAATCTATAATATAAGGTTCTGGTGGTTTCAAACCTTATAAAATATTATTCCTTTTTAATAATTGATACATTCCAATCGAAAGATTTATTTTGCCATTCATTATTCTTGCAAAGCCAGAATACGATAATCCAAGTATTCTGGCACATTGAGAATAAGAGTAACCATGTTTTAACTTCCACTTCCTAATTAGTTCACCAGGAGCATTGAAATAGGCATGATAGTATTCTCCAAAATATTTTAAATTATAGTCATAAGCGTTACAAATATCTTTTATAGATTCGGGTTTTGGAGGAACATTATCAATTTCCCAATGTTGAACAGTGCTCCAATGGTGTCCTATTGTTTTAGCAAATTCATATCTATCAAGATTATGAGTTTTTCTTATTTTTATAATCTTCTGGAAGACTGTGTCTTCTGGAAGGTCTTTATATAGATAGTAATAGAGATTAACCTTAAATGGTTTAAATATTTCTCTATAAGTCGCAGTTTGGTATAATATGCAGGAGCTAATTTTGCATCTAGTCCAAGTAGAGTTCTTATACATTGCCTAGACCCAGTATTTATATGTGAAAAAATAGCCTATACAAGAATTGATGAAGTAGTTTCAATTACTGATGTAATAGATAATACTATTACAGGAATAAAAGGAATTGGAGGGCTTCAAACAAGAGGAAAATATAGAGAAGGCTATCCAAAATCTTCATATATATAATGTTTAAAGCAGATTAAATATATTATTTTCCCTAAATTTTAGTTTTAAAAGTTTAGAGTAAAATAATAATATTTATTCTGCTTTTTATATTATTAAGAAATTATATTATTTTTAAGTTTTAAGGATAATTTGCTATAAAATTTTGAATAAGAAATTAAAAAAATAGTTATAATATAAAAGAATGTTACAAAAAAATTAAAATTATATTGACAAGTATATGCTATGATGATAAAATAGAAATTTTACTTGACTAAATTTGGGATTTGATGTATAATTTTTTATGAGAGAGGCTTTAAAAATATTTATGTAAAAGTAATTATGAGAGGAGGAAATTGCCAAAAAGAGATTTTGGTAATGATATGTTTATGAGAACTATTGCCAATATAAAAAAAGACATAGAAACTCACTTAGGAGAAAAGGTTACTTTAAAAGCTAATGGAGGAAGAAAAAAAATACTCGTAAATAATGGAGTATTAGAGAGTATCTATCCAAGTATATTTGTTATAAGATTGGATAAAGACAATAAAAGAACAGTAACATATAGCTATTCAGATGTATTAACAAATACAGTTCAATTAGTTTTTCCAAACTAAAAATAAACTTCGATTTATTTTAATCGAAGTTTATTTTTTGCATAAAAAAAGAGAAAGATGGTGGGTATCCATCTTTCAACTATGGTATAAAAGGGTATTGAGAATTTATGAGAGGTTATATGGTCAATAACCACTTTTAATATACGACAAATTAGCCTAATTGTCAACAAAATTTACAGAAAAAATAAAATTAATTTATATTGTAATAATTGGAATATTAAAGCTATATAATAATTAATAGATATTATATAGGAGGAGTAATATGGCTAGTATGGATGTAATAAAAGAAAATATACATTTTCAGCAGTTGTTAAAAGAAAATAATTCAAACACTGCTTTAAAGGATGAATATGTTATTCCAGATACACATCCTGATGTAAAAGAATTGTTGAATATAGAAGGAAATACTATAGTAACTAATAAAGAAATATCAGGGGATAAGGTTATCGTTGAAGGGAGAATTGAATACACAGTATTATATATTCCAAGAGAAGATAACTCTAGTATAAATTCTGTAAATTATTCTGAAAACTTCACAAGCTATTTAAATATTGAAGAAGATGAACATAAGGTTATTTGTGAAGTTGAATGTAAAGTTGAACATATTGAAGCCAAAATTATAAATGAAAGAAAGATATCTATTGAAGGAATTGTAAAGTTAGATTGGGAACTTTATAAAAATGTTGATTTCGATTATGTAAAAGATATTGAATGTAGTAATCAAGTTCAAGTTTTAAAGAAGAATGAATCAATAAGTAGACTAACTTCTAATAAAGAAGTAGAGTTAATTGGAAAATCTATGATTAGAATAAGCATGGATAAACCTCAAATAGAAAGAATACTTCAAGTTTCAATGAATATACACAAAAAGGAGATAAAATTAGCTGAAGATAAGGTATATTTAGGTTGTTATTGCAAAGTAAATATTATTTACCTTGGTATGGAGTCTCAAGAATTAATTTCATTAGAAAATGATGTATATATATCAAAAGAGGAAGAAGTTGTAGGAGTAATGCCTGAGATGAATTCTACAATTTTTTATGAAATTGAAAATAAAGATATTGGATTAGAAGATGATGATTTAGGAGAAACTAGAATTATTAATATAGAATTTTTAGTAAGAGCAAATGTAAAAATATTTTCAAGTCAAAGTATAGATGTTATAGAGGATGCATATTCTCCAGTATTCCCATTAGAATTGAAAAAAAATGAATATGAAATAGGAATTGTACATGGAATACAATCTTCTGAAAATATTATAAAGGATAATTTAAATTTAAAAGAAGGAGATTTAAAGCCAGAACATATAATAGGGGTAACAGGCAGAACTATAGCTATAGAAAAAACTATAGCTAATGATAGAATAATTTTAAATGGAAAAATTAATCTTAATATAGTATATAGAACCTTTGATGAAGAAGCTTTATTTCATGCAATAAATGGAGAAATTCCCTTTACTGTTGCAATGGATATGCTAGGAGTAAGAGAAGAAATGAAATCTATTGTAAAATGTGATGTGGAAGATATAGAGGCTTTTATAGAAGCTAATACTATATCTGTTAAAGTAACATTATCAACATTAGCTAAAGTTTTTTATGAAGAGAAAAAGTTTTTTATTTCAGATGCAGTAGAAGGAGAAAACGAAAATGTAGATAAAAATTCAAGCGTTACAATTTATATTGTTAATAAAAATGATACATTATGGAATTTAGCAAAAAAATATAAAACAACTGTTGAGGAATTGGTGCAATTAAATTCAATAGAAAATCCAGACAGTATATATCCAGGAGAAAAACTTATAATTCCAGGAAGAGCCATATTTTAAATAAGAAATTATATTTTAGTTGTTACAAAGAGAAATTTAGTAATATTTCTTTTTGTAGCAACTTTTTTTTACACTATAGGAAATTATGTATTTTGAAACTTTTTTATTTAAAGCTATGAATAATTTATTGAATTAGTGGCAACAATAAAAAATGCATAATATGAGGTGAGAAAAATGAATACTAAATTAAGTGGAAATTTAATAATTATAGGAGGAGCAGAGGATAAAGAAGGTAAAAAAGAAATACTTAACAGAGTATGTGATTGCATAAATAAAGATAATGATACTTTAATAGTAGCTACAGTAGCCACTAAATATCCTGAAGAAGCAGCTAGAAAATATAAAAAAGCTTTTGGAGAAATTGGAGTAAAACATATAGAAATATTAGATATAAGCAAAAGAAAAGATGCCTATAAAAAAGAAAATATATCTTTAATAAAAAAGGCATCTTTAATATTTTTTACTGGTGGAGACCAACTTAAAATTACAAGTTTATTAGGAGGCTCACCAATTTATTCTGCTTTAAAAGAAATATGTGATAAAGGAATATATATTGTTGGAACATCAGCAGGAGCTTCAGTTATGAGCGATACTATGATTATTGATGGAAGTAATAAAGAAGCCCCTAAAAAATGCACATTAGAAATGTCTCCAGGTTTAGGGATTATAAAAAATGTTATTATAGATCAACATTTTGACCAAAGAGGAAGAATTGGAAGATTACTTTCAGGAGTAGCACAAAATCCAGAAATATTAGGAATAGGAATAGATGAAAATACAGCTATTGTAGTTAATAAAGAAGGAGAAATATTAGTTATAGGTGAAGGAGCAGTTTATTTTATTAATGGAAGCGAAATATCATATACAAACGTATCAGAACAAAATAGTGAAGAAGTTTTAAGTATATATAATGTAAAATTACATGTATTGAAAAATGGAAATAGATTTAGTCTTGTAAAAAAGGAACCTTTCGAGGAGGAAATTTTAGAAAATGAAGATAAAAAATCAAAAAATATTTGAAGGAAGGAATATATATTCTCATAAAAAATGTATAAGATTAGATGTAGATTTATGTGGATATTCAGAGGTGCCAAGTAAAGACATAAAAGGCTTTAATGAAGGTTTACTAGAAATACTTCCTGAATTAAGAACTCATAGATGTGGAATAGATGAAGAAGGTGGTTTTGTAAAAAGACTAAAAGAAGGCACATACTTAGCACACATATGTGAGCACATTATACTAGCAATTCAAAATAAATTAGGAATAGATGTAGCCTATGGTAAGTCTAGAGAAATTAAAGGAGATTTTTACTATATAATATTTCAATATGAATATAAAGGTGTAGGAATTGAAAGTGCAAGATTAGCAATAGATACAATTAATTCTTTAATAAAGGGTATAAAATTTGATTTTAATAAAAGAATAAAGTTATTAACAGAAATTTTAAATAATGAAACTATGGGACCAAGTACCAGTGCTATAAAGGATGCAGCTTTAAGATATAATCTTCCTGTATTTGAAATTGGAGATAGTGGTTTTTATCAAATAGGATATGGAAAGCAAGGAAGAATAATTGAAGCAACTATAGGGGCAAATACAAGTTGTGTTGCTACAGATATAGCCTCAGATAAGATATTAACAAAAGAACTTTTAATGCAACAAAATATACCCATAGCAAAGGGCGCAAAAATATATAATGTAATTTCTTTGTTAAAAGAGGGGGAGAAAATAGGATATCCCCTTGTTATAAAGCCACGATTTGGAAGTAAGGGAAATGGAGTAGCTTTAAATTTAAATTCAGATAAAGAACTTATAAAAGCTTATAATCAATTAAAAAATAGTCATAATGACCTTATGATAGAAAAATATGTAGAGGGAAATGATTATAGAGTTTGTGTAGTAAATAATAATGTTGTTGCAGTATCATTAAGAATTCCACCTTTTATTATAGGGGATGGAAAAAATAATATAAAAAATTTAATTAGAATATTAAATTCTGATAATAATAGAGGATATGACCATGAAAAACCATTAACTAAAATAAAGATAGATGAAGAGTTATTAAAATTTTTAGAAAAACAAAATATGAGTCTTTTAAGCATACCTAAAAAGAACCAAAAGATAAAATTAAGAGAAAATGCTAATTTATCTACAGGTGGAATAGCTATAGATTGTACAGATGAAATATCAGAAGAAAATAAAAGTATATGCATTAGGGCAGCTAAAACTATAGGCCTTGATATTTGCGGAATAGATATAAAAACAACAGACATTAAGAAGTCTTTATATGAAAATGGAGTTATTATGGAAATTAATGCAGCACCTGGTATAAGAATGCATCATTATCCTTCAGCTGGAAAAATTCGTGATGTAGGAGAAGCTATATTAAATCTTCAGTATAATGGAGTTCCATATAATATTCCTGTCATTTCAATAACAGGAACTAATGGTAAAACAACAACAACTAGACTTATATCACATGTTTTAAAATCAATGGGCTATAAAGTTGGTATGACTTCTACAGAAGGAACATATATTGATGGAGAATGTATAGAAACTGGGGACAATTCTGGGTATTATAGTGCAAAAACTGTATTATTAAATAAAGATGTAGAAGTAGCTGTGTTAGAAACTGCAAGAGGTGGAATGATAAGAAATGGATTAGCTTATGATGTGGCTGATGTAGCAGTTATAACTAATATTACAGAAGACCATATTGGTATAGATGGAATAGAAGATATGGAAGAGTTAAGCAAAGTAAAAGCACTTGTAGGAGAAGCTGTAAAAGAAGATGGATATGTTGTCATTAATGCAGATGATGAATGGAGTTTAAAGATACTTAATAGAATAAAAAATAAAAAAATCTTCTTTTCAATGAGTAAGGAAAATGAATTAATAAAAAAAGCTATAAATGAAGGAAAAATAGCTATCTATATTGATGAAAATTATTTATATGCTAGTAATAATAAAAAAGAATATAAGATTATAGGAATAAAAAATATTCCTTTAACATTAAATGGTGCTTTAGAATTTAATATACAAAATATTATGGCAGCTTGTGGAGCATTAGTTGGAATGGAAGTTGATTATTGCATGATAGCAAAAGGCTTTAAGACTTTTAAGCTTAATGAAAATTTTAACTTTGGAAGGTTTAATATTTATGATTTAAATGGAGTAAAAGTTATACTTGATTATGGACACAATATAGAAGGATATAGAGCTGTTTTAAAATCTTTAAAAAAGATAAAGGAAAAAAGAATAACAGGAGTTATAGGTATTCCAGGAGATAGAAATGATAATATGGCATTAAATGTAGGAAAACTATGTGGTGAATATATTGATAGAATTTATATAAAAGAAGATAAAGATAAAAGGGGAAGAAAAAAAGAAGAAATAGCAAAGCTTTTAGAAAAGGGAGTACTTTTATCTAAAGAAAAGAAATCCTGTAAAATTATATTAGATGAAGAAGAAGCATTAAAGGAAGCATTAAAAACCTCAGTAAAGGGAGATATAATAATTGTATTTTATGAAAAATTAGAACCTTTAATTGATGTAATAAATCAATATAAAATAGAAACAATAAAAGATAATTTGGCAAGTATATAGAAACGAAAATTGTATATATTGTTAAAAAAATAATATTAGTAGTCATATAAAATAGCTTTTTCTTTTATATTTTTTTTCACTATGATACAATTAGCTTAATGTTAATATTAAGAGAGGTTTGGGAAAAATGGAACAAAAAGCTTATGCAAAAATTAATATAGTTTTAGATGTTGTAGGAAAAAGAGAGGATGGCTATCATTTATTAAAAATGATAATGCAAACTATTGATTTATATGACACAATAAAAATAAAAAAAATAAACTATGGAATAAAAATAAATTGTAATAAAGAATATGTTCCTACAGATGAAAGAAATTTAGCTTACAAGGCAGCAAAATTATTTATGGGTACTTATAATATAAACTCTGGAGTGGAAATATATATAGAAAAAAATATACCTGTAGCAGCAGGGCTTGCAGGTGGAAGTACAGATTGTGCAGCAGTTCTTAAAATGATGAATAAAATATTTAATATTAATGCATCTGATGAAGAATTAATGAAACTTGGTGTTAAATTAGGTGCAGATGTTCCATATTGCATTGTTGGAGGAACAGCTCTTTGTGAAGGAATAGGTGAAAAAATTACTAAATTAAAGCCTTTTAAAAATCATATTTTAGTATTAGTAAAACCACCTTTTGGAGTATCTACTAAAGAAGTATATAAAGCATTTGATTTAGAAAAAGTAAGAATTCATCCTGCTACCAGTAGCATAATTGAAAAAATGAAACAAGGTGATTTAAAATTTGTTTCAAACAATATGAAAAATCTATTAGAAAATGTGACATTAAGAAAATATAAAAGTTTAATAGGACTAAAAGAAGAAATGATATCATTAGGTTCAGTTGGAACTCTTATGAGTGGTAGTGGACCAAGTGTTTTTGGATTTTTTGATGATATAACTAAGGCTCAAAAATGTTATGATAAAATGAAAGAAAAATATACAGATGTATTTATAACTAGAACTATATAAAAAAATAAATATTTTTATGAATAAAAACCTTTTTTGTGGAAAGAATTTTAACTACAAGGGGGTTTTTATTATGAAAAAAATAATAAATATTTTAAGTGTAATATTAATAATAACTTCTATTGGAGTATATGCAAAAAATTATAATAATCCAATAGAAACTGTGTATAATTACCATGATGTAAAAAATTCATTAATAAGATTTCATGTATTAGCTAATAGTGATAACAAAGAAGACCAAAATTTAAAATTAAAAGTAAAAGATGAGGTTATTAACTATTTATATTCCTATTTAAAAGATTCTAAATCTCTAGAAGAATCAAGAAATATATTAAAAGAACAAGAAGATTATGTTAAAGAAATAGCTAATAAAGTAATAAAAGAAAATGGCTTTAACTATAGCATAAAAACTGAGTTAGGATATGAAAATTTTCCAGAAAAATCTTATGGAAGTATAGTTTTACCACAAGGAAAATATGAAGCTTTTAGAATAATAATAGGAAATGGTAAAGGTCATAATTGGTGGTGTGTTATGTTTCCACCATTATGTTTTACAGATGTTACCAAAGGTCAAGTAGAGGAAGAAAAAAGCAAAGAAGAATTAGATGAAGTTATAGAAAAAGAAAAAAAAGAAATTTTAGAAGAAGATAGTAAAAGAAATAATAAAAAAACAAATGAAGAAGATTCTGATAATATAAAAATTAAATTTAAAGTAGTAGAAATTTTTAAAGGTATTGCTAAGAAAAAATAAAAAAGTTATAGTTATGATTTAAAGGTTTATTTTATAAAATAAACAATAAATTAAAAATAAAAGTCAATATAGATAATTTAAACAAAGCAATTTATGGTAAATTAAAAAATCACTTGATAAAAAATAATAATAATCATAAACTATACCTTGTATACTAATTTTTTTTAGGAGGAAAACTTTATGACTAGAGCACTAGCAATGATTTCTGGTGGATTAGATAGCACTTTAGCTGCAAAAATAATAAAAGAACAAGGAATAGATGTAATAGGAATATGTTTTAAATCATATTTCTTTAGTGAAAATAATGCAAAAAGAATGGCAGAACAAATAGGAATAAGATTAGAGGTAGTAGACTTTTCAAAAGAACATTTTGAAATGGTTAAAAATCCCAAACATGGATTTGGTAAGAATATGAACCCATGTATAGATTGCCATGCTATGATGATGAATTATGCAGGAGAACTTTTAAAAAAATTTGAAGCTGATTTTATAATTACAGGAGAGGTTTTAAATCAAAGACCTATGTCTCAAAATAAACAAGCATTAAATACAGTTAAAAAAGAATCTGGTTTTGCAGATAAAATTTTAAGACCTTTATGTGCATTAAACTTAGAACCAACAGAGATGGAAGAAAAGGGACTTGTTCATAGAAATAAGTTACTTAAAATATCAGGAAGAAGTAGAAAAATTCAAATGGAACTTGCTGAAAAGTATGGAATAAAAGATTATCCATCACCAGCAGGAGGATGTAAGCTTACAGAACCTAATTATGCAATAAGATTAAAAGATGCATTAACAAGAAATGAAGACTTATCTGAAAAAGAAATTGAACTATTAAAGTATGGAAGACATTTTATAAGTGAAGATAACACAAAATTAATAGTAACAAGAAATGGTGAAGAAGGAGAACAAATAAAAGACTTATTAGATGAAAATGATACAGTCTTTTTAGCTTCTAAATTTAATGGACCTACAGGTATAATAAGTGGAAATTATACAGAAAAGGATAAGGAGCTTATAAGTAAAATAGTTGCAAGATATGGAAAAGGAAAAAATGAAGAAGAAGTTGAAGTTAAGTATGGAATTAATGGAAAGCAATTTAAAAATTCAATAAAAGTAAAACCAGCTTCTGAAGAAGAAATAAACAAGTATTTACTTCAATAAAAATTAGGGGGCCATATTAACAATGGGAAAAAAGGCAATAATAAGTGTTATAAGTAATGCTAATATTGAAGAGGATGATATGATAGAAGTAGTATCTCCTGGAAGCTTTGAAAAAATAGAAGATGGATTTAAAGCTACTTATGAAGAAACAGAAATTTCTGGAATGGAAGGTACAACTACAATACTTACAATAAAAGAAAATCAAGTAATACTAGAAAGAGAAGGTACAACTTCTACAAAAATGATATTTAAAGAAGATGAAGATTCTATAGTATTATATAATACTCCTTATGGAATGTTAGAAATTGCTATTAGCACTAATAATTTAGATGTTAAAATAGATGAAGATGGTGGAAAGCTTGATATAGAATATGAAATGTCAGTTTATGGACAACCACCTTTTAATACAAAATTATCTTTAAGTATCAAAGTGCAAGAATAAAACAAAAAAGACTATTAAGTAATGGATATAAATTCCATTGCTTAAGGTCTTATTTATTAAAAAATTAATTGGTCTAAAGAAAGTATAAAATTTTAGTAAATGTAATCATTTGGAAGTTTGCTAAAATAAAGATAAAAAGTTATAATAAATATAACATAGTCTTAATATCTCTATATTCATTTCAGTAATATCCAAACTTATTTCAATTTTACATAAATATAAACACAAATACTATTTTGGAGGTGTATTATTTTGACAAAAGAACAATATAATAGTATGACTTTAGTACAGCTAAAAGAAATAGCTAAAGAATTAGGTATTAAAAATATATCTAAGTTAAAAAAAAGTGAATTAATAGAAGAAATATCAAAGTTAAAAATAAATAGCATAAATAAAAATGGCGTAATACTTACTGAAAAAATAGCACCTAAAACAGTTCAACCAACAGAAAATAAAAATATAACAAGTAATAAAAATGAAACAAAAACTGAAAAAAAAGAAGAATTAAAAAATATGATTAATGATTCTAATGGTGCTAGAGGTATATTAGAGATATTAGAAAATAATAGTTTTGGTTTTTTAAGATGTAAAAATTATCTTACAAGTAGCGAAGATATATATGTATCTCCAGCTCAAATAAGAAGATTTAATCTTAAAACTGGAGATGAAATAATAGGAAAAGTAAGGGAAGCTAAAGAAGGCGAAAAGTTTAAAGCCTTATTATATGTAGAAAAGGTAAATGGAGAACATCCTGAAAAAGCAATTGGAAGAAAAAACTTTGAAAATCTTGTACCTATATATCCAAATGAAAGAATAAAGTTAGAAACAAGTTCTTCAGATTTATCTTCAAGACTTATGGATATAATATGTCCAATTGGAAAAGGACAAAGAGGGGTAATAGTAGCACCACCTAAAGCAGGTAAAACAACTCTTTTAAAGAAAATAGCTCAAAGCATATCAACTAATAATCCAGAAATTGTATTATTGGTTCTTTTAATTGATGAAAGACCAGAAGAAGTTACAGACATGCAAAGAAGTATAAGTGGAGAAGTTATCTATTCTACTTTTGATGAAGAGCCACAAAATCATGCAAAGGTTTCTCAAATAGTTTTAGAAAGAGCAAAGAGAATTGTAGAGCAAGGTAAAGATGTAGTTATTTTATTAGATAGTTTAACTAGATTATCAAGAGCATATAACTTAACAGTTACTCCAAGTGGAAGAACATTATCAGGTGGTTTAGACCCATCAGCATTGATAATGCCAAAAAAATTCTTTGGAGCTGCAAGAAATATAGAAAATGGCGGAAGCTTAACAATATTAGCAACTGCTCTTGTAGATACAGGTTCAAGAATGGATGATATGATTTTTGAAGAATTTAAAGGTACAGGAAATATGGAAGTACATTTAGATAGAAAGCTTCAAGAAAGAAGAATATTCCCAGCAATAGATATATATAAATCAGGTACAAGAAAAGAAGATTTACTTCTTTCTGAAGATGAAAAAGAAGTAGCATATGCTATAAGAAAACAAATGTACAAAGATGGTAATATAGAAAATATAACTGAAAATATTATAAATATTTTATCTAAAACTAAAAATAATGAAGAGTTTATAAGAACTTTTCAAAAGAAAAAATAGAAAAGAAAAAGGAAAGACTAAGTCTTTCCTTAAATTTCTTACTTAAGATTAAATCTCTTATTGAACTTGTCAACTCTACCGCCAACATCAATGATTTTTTGCTTACCAGTGAAGAATGGGTGGCACTTAGAGCATATTTCTACTTTTAGTTCATCTTTAACAGAACCTGTTACAAAAGTATTTCCACATGCACACTTAACTACTGCTTCATGGTTATAATTTGGATGTATGCCTTGTTTCATTAATTTCACCTCTTTCAATAAAAATCTTCAAAACGAAAATTTATTTAAACAACTATTATAATATAGCATACAAGTTAATTACAGTCAATATAAGTATGAAATAAAAAATATGTGTAAAATAAAAATTTCTTTTTATGTAAAAAATATAATGTTATAATAAAAAATCATACTATCTCTTTTAGTAGCTTTAAGAAAGGTTGATATAATAGTAAAAAAAGAGGATAATGTAAAAGAAAAAGTAATTTGTAAAGGTGTGTGAGAATTTTGAAAAAGTGTAATGTGGGAGGTCAGGCAATTATAGAAGGCGTAATGATGAAGGGCGCTAAATGTACTGCAATGGCTGTAAGAAAGCCAAATGGAGAAATAGAAATTAAAAGGGAAGAAAATAAGTCTATAATAAAAAAATATAAGTTTTTAAATGTACCTTTTGTAAGAGGAATATTTGTATTAATAGAATCTCTTATATCTGGTATGAAAGCATTAAATTATTCTGCAAGTTTTTTTGATGATGAAGAGGAAGAAAACTCAGAACCTTCTAAATTTGATATTTGGGTAAATAGCAAATTTGAAAAGTTAGAGAAAAAGTTTGGAGAAGAAAAAATAATGAATGCTATATCTGGTGTTTCCATTGCAATAGGAGTATTAATGGCAGTAGTATTATTTATGATTATTCCTACTTTTATAGCATCATTTTTTAAAGGATTTGTTCAAAATGCAATAATACTTAATTTTATAGAGGGAGTTGTAAAGGTAGCAATTTTAATTACATATATGTGGTTAATAGGAAAAATGGATGATATGAATAGAATGTATAAATATCATGGTGCAGAACATAAAACTATATTTTGTTATGAAAATGAAAAACCATTAACAGTTGAAAATGTTAAAGAGTTTACAAGATTTCATCCAAGATGTGGAACTAACTTTTTATTTTTAACAATGTTTGTAAGTATAATAGTATATGCTTTTACTGGTTGGGGAAGTATAGTTCAAAGAGTAATATTTAGAATAATTTTACTTCCAATTGTTGCAGGAATAACTTATGAAGTAATAAGATGGCTTGGAAAAAATAATAGTAAATTTGCAAAAATAGTTGCATATCCAGGGTTAAAGCTTCAAGAATTAACTACAAGAGAGCCAGATGCAGACCAAATAGAAGTGGCAATAGCATCATTAAAAGCAGCAGAAGGAATTGATGAAAAAGAAGTTTCAGAAAAAGAGTGTATTTAGGAGGAAAAATGAATATAGGTTCTTTATTAAATTTATCTACTAAAATGCTTAATTCAAAAAATATAGATACAGCAAGATTAGATTCTCAACTTATATTAGGAAAGGTATTAAATAAAGATAAAATTTATTTAATAGTAAATAGTAATGAAGAAGTAGAAGAAAAGGATAAAGAGGAATTTTTAAAACTTATAAATAAAAGAATGGAAAATATGCCTGTAAGATATATTTTAGGAGAAGTAGATTTTATGGGACTAGATTTTTATATAGAAGAAGGGGTTCTTATTCCTAGAAGTGATACTGAGGTTTTAGTAGAGGAAGTCTTAAAAATTATAGATAAAGACAAAGAATTAAAAGTTTGTGATTTATGTTCAGGAAGTGGGGCAATAGGAATTTCTCTTGCACATTATAGAAAAAATATAATGGTAGATTTAATTGACTTTTATGAAAAGCCAGAAAAGATTTCTAAAAAAAATATTGTTAGAAATAATTTAGAAAATAAAGTAAAATTCATAAAAAGTGATTTGCTTAAAGAGCCTATAAAAGAGCTAAAAAAATATGATATTATTGTTTCTAACCCTCCATATATAAAAGAAGATGTAATAGATACTCTTATGAATGATGTAAAAAACTATGAGCCAAGAACTGCTTTAAGTGGAGGCCATAGTGGATTAATTTTTTATGAAAGAATAGTAGAAGAAAGCAAAAAAGCTTTAAAAGAAAATGGAATACTAGCTTTTGAAATAGGATATGATCAAGGTGTTTCTGTAAGTAATATTATGAAAAACAGTGGATACATAGATATAAACGTAGTGAAAGACTTGGCAGGATTAGACAGAGTAGTAATTGGAAGGTTTTCACCTTGATTAAATAGAAAACTATATGATATAATAATTAAATGTGAAAAAATAAATTACGGAGTGATAACATGTTATTAGATAAATTAGCATTTATAGAAAATAAATATGATGAATTATCTGTAAAAATAAGCGATCCTTCTATAATGGCAAACCAAAATGAATGGAGAAAGCTATGTAAGGAACATGCTGAATTAGAAGTTATAGTTAATGCATATAGAGAGTATAAGAAAGTTGTAGAAGATTTAGAAGCAGATAAAGAAATGCTTCATGAAGAAACAGATAAAGAAATGAAGGAAATGCTTCATGAAGAAATATCTGATTTAACTGAAAAAGAAAAAGAATTAGATAAGCAAATACAAATATTATTATTACCAAAAGACCCTAATGATGATAAGAATGTTTTTGTAGAAATAAGAGGTGGTGCAGGTGGTGAAGAAGCTGCTTTATTTGCATCAAATTTATTTAGAATGTATACAAGATATGCAGAAAACAACAGATGGTCAGTTGAAGTTATGAGCTTAAACGAAACTGATATTGGTGGAATAAAAGAAGTTGTATTTATGATAAAGGGTTCAGGAGCTTATTCAAAGCTTAAATATGAAAGTGGAGTTCATAGAGTACAAAGAGTTCCAGATACAGAATCAAGTGGAAGAATACATACATCCACAGCTACAGTAGCAGTTCTTCCAGAAGTAGATGATGTAGATATAGAAATAAATGAAAAGGACTTAAAAATAGATGTATTTAGAGCTTCTGGTAATGGAGGACAATGTGTTAATACTACAGATTCAGCTGTTAGAATGACTCATATACCTACAGGATTAGTAGTTTCATGTCAAGATGAAAAATCACAGTTAAAAAATAAAGAAAAAGCTTTAAAAGTATTAAGAGCAAGACTTTATGAACAAGCAGAAGCTGAAAGAGCTGCTGGAATAGCTGAAGATAGAAAGAGCCAAGTTGGAACTGGGGATAGAAGTGAAAGAATAAGAACATATAACTATCCACAAGGAAGAGTTACTGATCATAGAATAGGATTAACTTTATATAAACTTGAATCTTTCTTAGATGGAGATTTAGACGAAGTTATAAATGCATTAATTACTGCAGATCAAGCAGAAAAGATGAAGAACATGGGAAATATAGATATGTAACATAAAAATAGGCCTTGCATTAAAGAATGTAAGGCTTTTCTTTTAACTGGAGGGCTTATTAATGGATATATATAAGGCTATAAAAATGGAAAAAAAGTCTTTAAAGAGATTTTATAGGCTAATGATAATATTATTTATAGGATTGCCCCTTTCAGTATATTTAACAGGAGTAAAATCAATATTTTACTTAGTTTATTTGTTAATAATAGAACTTTTGATTATTGCTGCAGTTATAAATAAGTTAAATTATTATTCATTAAAATATAACTATAATGCAAATAAACTTAATATAACAAATGGATTGTTTGCTAATAATAGTTTAATTTTATGTGATAAAGTAGTTTTAGTTCATACAGAAAAAATGGAAAGTGATATGGAAATAATTATAATAAGTACTATGAGTTTTAGAAATAAAAGTTTAAGACCCATAGTAAAGGGCTTTTTAAAAAAATATCCTAAAGTACAGGAAGAACTTAAAAAAGTATCAAACTATGATAATCAGAAAAAATATTATTTTCAAATTATAAGAAAGGGAGGATTAAGTAAATATTTATTATTAGATACTATATATAAAAATTGCGTTAAAGCTATTTATACAAATGATTGTATTGAAAATATAAAAATAGCAAGAGGACAGATTTTAGTATAAAAAGGAAGGATTATTTTGGAAACTGAAATAGAATTAATCAAAGATATTAATAAAGATAATTATCTTATAGAAAAAGCAGCAAAAGTGATAAAAGATGGAGGAATTGTGGCATTTCCTACAGAAACTGTTTATGGACTAGGAGCTAATGCATTAAATGAAGAGGCAGTAAAGAAAATATTTGAAGCTAAAGGAAGACCACAGGATAATCCATTAATAATTCATGTTTCAAATAAAAATCTAGATAAATATGTTAAAGATATACCAGAATGTGCAAAAATAATGATGGAAAAGTTTTGGCCAGGACCACTTACAATAATTTTAAATAAAAAGGATATAATTCCAAATGTAACAAGTGCAAATTTAGAAAGTGTAGGTGTAAGAATGCCAAGGGAGCCTATTGCATTAAAGTTAATAGAAATGTGTGGAGTACCAATAGCAGCACCTTCAGCTAATATAAGTGGAAGACCTAGTCCAACTGATGTGGAAAGATGTATAGAAGATTTAAATGGAAGAGTAGATTTTATACTTGGAGGAAACAAGAGTAAAGTTGGAGTTGAATCAACTATTGTAGATTGTACTGTAAATCCTCCAGTTATTTTAAGACCAGGAGGAATTACTCTTGAAATGCTTAAAGAAATAGACCCTAAAATAGAGATAGATAAAGCTATATTATCAAAACCAACAGAAGATTTTAAACCAAAGGCTCCTGGAATGAAGTATAGACATTATGCTCCAAAGGCAAAGGTTAGAATAGTTTTAGGAGAAAATAAAAAAGTAGTTGAAAAAATCAATGAAATGATACACAATTATATAGAAGAAGGTAAGCGTGTAGGGGTGCTTGCTTCAGAAGAAAATAATAAAAAATATATAATTAAAGATGTAATAACATTAGGAAGTAGTAAAGATTTATCCATAGTAGCTCAAAATTTATTTGAAGCTTTAAGAAGCTTTGATGATAAAGGTGTGGATATAATTTTATCTGAGGCCTTTGAAGAAAAAGGCATTGGAATTGCTGTTATGAACAGATTAAAAAAGGCAGCAGGATATGATATAATAAACATTTAAATTTTTGGAGGTTAAGTAATTATGAAGATAGCATTAGGATGCGATCATGGTGGAATTAATTTAAAAAAGGAAATAGCTAAATACTTAGAAAGTGAAGGATATGAATTTAAAGATTTTGGAACATATACTACAGATTCTTGTGATTATCCAGATTATGCTCTTCCAGTAGCAGAAGCTGTTGCAAATAAAGAATTTGATTTTGGAATACTAATTTGTGGAACAGGAATTGGAATTGGAATTGCTGCAAATAAAGTTCCAGGAATAAGAGCTGCATTATGTTCTGATACATTTAGTGCTCATGCAACAAGACAACATAATGATGCTAATATTTTAACAATGGGAGAAAGAGTAGTTGGTCCAGGTCTTGCTATAGATATAGTAAAAACATTTTTAAATTCTTCATTTGAAGGAGATAGACACATAAAAAGAATAAATAAAATTACTGAAATTGAGAAAAAATATAATAAATAATAATCTTACGGAGGACATAAAAATGGGAAAAATAGTAGAAATGAATCACCCATTAATTCTACATAAATTATCTATAATAAGAAAAAAGGAAACTAGCACTAAGGATTTTAAACAATTAGTAAATGAAGTTGCTATGCTTATGGCTTATGAAGTAACAAAAGATTTTGAACTTGAAGATGTTAAAATAGAAACTCCAGTATGCAAAACAACTTGCAAAATGTTAAAAGGTAAAAAGACAGCAATAGTTCCTATATTAAGAGCAGGACTTGGAATGGTAGATGGAATGCTTGAAATTATGCCATCAGCTAAAATTGGTCATATAGGATTATATAGAGATGAAGAAACATTAAAACCAGTAGAATATTTTTGTAAGCTTCCTAAAGATATTGGAGAAAGAGAGATAATTGTGGTTGATCCAATGCTTGCAACAGGTGGCTCAGCTATTGATGCATTAAATATGCTTAAAGAAAAAGGAGCTAAAAAGCTTAAGTTTGCATGTCTTATTGCAGCACCAGAAGGAGTAGAAGCACTTAAAGCCGCTCATCCAGATGTAGATGTATATATAGGAAATATAGATGAAAAATTAAACGAAAATGGATATATAGTGCCAGGTCTTGGTGATGCTGGAGATAGATTATTTGGAACATTTGAAGAATAGTTATAAAGAAAAAAGTCAGAAATTTAATTTCTGGCTTTTTTCTTTTAAAAATATTGGAGATAGTACAAGATAAGTATATAATATATTTAATCTTGTAATTTTTTTTGGAGGAGATTATGGATAGAAGAGATAAAGATAATTACTATTTAGATATTGCAGAAACAGTATCAGAAAGAGGGACCTGTATAAGAAGAAATTATGGTTCAATAATAGTGAAAAATGATGAAATTATATCTACTGGATATACAGGAGCACCAAGAGGAAGGCAAAATTGTATTGATAGAAAAGTTTGTATAAGAGAAGAATTAAAGGTGGCAAGGGGAACTCATTATGAGTTATGCAGAAGTGTACATAGTGAAGCAAATGCAATAATAAGTGCATCAAGAAGAGATATGATAGGTGCAACTTTATACTTAGTTGGAAAAGATGCAAAAACAAAAGAATATGTTCAAAATGCTAATTCTTGTTCAATGTGCAAAAGAATGATAATAAATTCAGGAATAGAAAAGGTTGTTATAAGAGATAGTAAGAATGAGTATAGAACAATATATGTAAAAAGCTGGATTGAAGAAGATGATTCTATAATGATGGTAAAGGAATTAGGATATTAAGCAAGGAGGAAAAACTTTGAAGAAAATTATAACTATATTTGGAACAAGACCAGAGGCTATAAAAATGGCTCCATTAGTAAAGGAATTAGAAAAAAGAGAAGGAATTGAATCAAAAATATGTGTAACTGCACAACATAGAGAAATGTTAGACCAGGTTTTAGAGTTATTTGATATAAAGCCTGATTTTGATTTAAATATTATGAAAACAAAGCAAAGCTTAACTGGAATTACAAATAGAATTTTAGAAGGACTTGAAACTATTTTTAAAGAAGAAAAACCAGATATGATATTAGTCCATGGAGATACAACTACTACATTTTCAAGTGCTTTAGCAGCATATTATCAACAAATTAAAGTAGGCCATGTAGAAGCTGGATTAAGAACTTTTAATAAATATTTTCCTTTTCCAGAAGAAATGAATAGAAAGCTTACAGGAGCAATTTCAGACCTTCATTTTTCACCTACAAAGGGAGCAAAAAATAATTTACTTAGAGAAGGAATAGATGAAAAGAGCATTTATATAACTGGAAATACTGTAATAGATGCAATGCTTCATACAGTTGAAGATAATTATGTTTTTGAAAATGAAGAACTAAATAAAATAGATTTTAAAAATAAAAAAGTAATAATGATAACGGCCCATAGAAGAGAAAATTGGGGAGAAGGAATATCTAATATATGTGAAGCTTTAAATGAAATAGTAGATAAAAACAAAGATGTAGAACTTGTATATTTAGTTCATTTAAATCCAATTGTTAAAGATATGGTTTATGAAAAATTAGGTGGAAAAGAGAGAATACATTTATTAAATCCATTAGATACAAAGGAAACTCATAATTTAATGAATAAATGTTTTATGGTAATGACAGATTCAGGTGGGTTACAAGAAGAAGCACCTCATTTAGGAAAACCAGTATTAGTATTAAGAGATGTTACTGAAAGACCAGAAGCAGTTGAATATGGAACTGTAAAATTAGTTGGAACAGATAAGGAAAAAATAATAAGAGAAGGAAATAAATTAATAAATAATAAAGAAGCATATGAAAAAATGAGCAAAGCAGTAAATCCATATGGAGATGGAAAGGCATCTGAAAGAATATGTGATGCTATAATGAAATATTTTAACCTAAGTAAAAAGGATGTTGAAGAATTTAACAGATAACTTTAGGTTCTTTTTGACAAAATCTATTGAAAAAAACTATATAAATGATATAATAAAAATATGTTAATAATTTAACGAACAAAAATCATAAATATATGTGAATATTTAGGAGGTATTTTATAATGAGAGAAGTAGTTATTGCAAGTGCAGCTAGAACAGCACTAGGTTCTTTTGGTGGATCACTTAAGGATGTTCCAGCAACAGAATTAGGAGCAATAGTAATTAAGGAAGCTATAAAGAGAGCTGGAATTAAAGGTGAACAAGTTGAAGAAGTAGTAATGGGAAATGTTATTCAAGCAGGACTTGGACAAAACCCAGCTAGACAAGCAACTTTAAAGGCTGGTCTACCAAATGAAGTTCCAGCAATGACAATAAATAAAGTTTGTGGTTCTGGTTTAAGATGTGTAGCTTTAGCAGCTCAAATGATAAAAGCAGGAGATGCTGATATAGTAGTAGCTGGTGGTATGGAAAACATGTCAGCTGCACCATATGTATTAGATAAAGCTAGATGGGGACAAAGAATGGGAGATGGAAAGCTAGTAGACGCTATGATAAAAGATGGTCTATGGGATGCTTTCAACAACTACCACATGGGTGTTACAGCTGAAAACATAGCTAAAGAATGGAATTTATCAAGAGAAGAACAAGATGCTTTTGCAGCAGCTTCTCAACAAAAAGCAGAAGCAGCTATAAAGGCTGGAAAGTTCAAAGATGAAATAGTTCCTGTAGTTATACCTCAAAGAAAGGGAGAACCAAAGGTATTTGACACTGATGAATTCCCAAGATTTGGAACAACTACTGAAACATTAGCAAAATTAAGACCAGCATTTATAAAAGATGGTACAGTTACAGCTGGTAATGCTTCAGGAATCAATGATGGAGCAGCAGCATTTGTTGTTATGAGTGCTGAAAAAGCAGAAGAATTAGGAATTAAGCCAATGGCTAAGATAGTTTCTTATGGTTCTAAGGGATTAGATCCAGCAATAATGGGATATGGACCATTCCATGCAACTAAGAAAGCTTTAGAAATAGCTGGATTAACAGTTGATGATTTAGACCTTATTGAAGCAAACGAAGCATTTGCAGCTCAAAGCTTAGCAGTTGCTAAAGACCTTAAGTTTGATATGTCAAAGGTTAATGTTAACGGAGGAGCTATAGCACTTGGACATCCAGTTGGAGCTTCAGGAGCTAGAATTCTTACAACATTACTTTATGAAATGGAAAAGAGAGATGCTAAGAAAGGTCTTGCTACTTTATGTATAGGTGGCGGAATGGGAACTGCTCTTATAGTTGAAAGAGCTTAGTTTTAAGCAAAAAAAGAGGAGCTAATTTAGCTCCTCTTTTTTTATAATAATTTTAGCAAGTAAATTTTTTATAAAAAATATTTGGAGAGTTTGTTTAATGAAAAATAATAGAATGTCTAGAAGAAAAAAGATTATAAGAAGACGAAGGATAACAGTAGGAATAATAGGAGGATTTTTATTATTATCTATAGGTTTTACAAGCTATAAAATTTTAAATAAAAGTAGTACAAAAAACAATGTATCAAAAGAGGATAATAACAAAATAGAAAACGTTAACACAAAAACACCAGAAGTAGAAAAGAAGGAAATATTAATAACTTCTGCTGGAGATTGTACATTAGGAACTGATACTAGTTTTGGTTATGAAGGAAGCTTTCAATATGAATTAGACATTTATAATAATGATTATTCTCATATTATGAGTAATGTAAGAAGTATATTTGAAAATGATGATTATACAATAGTTAATCTTGAGACAACATTTACTGAAAGTAATATTAAAGCTTACAAAGGAGAAGGTATTGTATATAATTTTAAAGGACCAAAAGAATATGTAAATATACTTACATCATCATCTATAGAAGGAGTAACAGTTTCTAATAATCATATTTATGATTATGGAGAAGAAGGATTTAGAGATACTATTGATACATTAAGAGAAAATAATTTAGATTATTGTGGAGAAGGCTATAAAATATTAAAAGAAATAAAAGGAATAAAGATAGGATTTTTAGGTTATCAAGGCTGGATAGATTCAGAAGAATTAAGAAATACTATAAAAGAAGATATTAAGCAATTAAGAGATAATGGAGCTAAAATAATAATTCCATATTTTCATTGGGGAGAAGAAAAAGCATTTAAACCAAATGAAACACAAATGAATTTAGCAAGATATTCAATAGATAGTGGAGCAGATATGGTTTTAGGTTCTCATTCTCATGTTATTGGAACATTAGAAAATTATAAAGGAAAATTAATAGCTTATAGCTTAGGAAATTTTAGCTTTGGAGGAAATTTTAATCCTTTTGACAAAAGAACATTTATTTTACAGTCAAAATTCGACTTTGAAAATGAATCAGTTGTTAAAATTCAACATAAAATAATACCTACATTAATTTCTTCAGTAGAGTATAAAAATGATTATGTTCCAACCCCAGTAGAAGGAAATATAAAGGAAGAGATAATAAGTACTTTAAATGAGTTATCTCCTACTATGAAAGGTATTATAACTAATGATTTTTTTAGCCTAGAATAGTAAAAAAAAATAAATTTTTATACATAAAATAAGCAAAAATATGAATAATTATTATAAAAACATGTCAAATATTTAGTAAGGAAAACTATTAAAGAAAATAAAAAAATTAAAAAAATAAAAAAACTGACTAATATTCAGAAAATGAAAATGTTATCAAGCATGTGAATAAAATTATGTAATTATCGCAAAATTCTAAAAAATGATTTTGAAGAAAAAAAATTATTTATAAGTGAAGCATTTGATAAATTAGAAGAGATTGGATAAGTAAAATGAAGAAATATTAGTCATAATTTAAAAAACTAAATAAATTTGCCTATATTTGAGCTAAAATTAAAGTTACTTAAAATTAAGGAGGAGATTATAATATGAGTGTCAAAGACGAGGAGAGAGTTTAATGAATAAAGATATGAATAAGTTAAAGTCAAAAATCACAAAATATGATATAGGTATTGGGCTATTTATATTTTTATTCATTGGATTGTTTATCTCAAAGAAAACTGCAGTGATTTATATGTTTGGTGTTGTAATAGCTCTTATTAATTTTTTAATAAGTATGTATGCTACATATAAGTGGATGGGTACTAAAAATGACATTGTACTTATGTTAACAGTATTAAGAGTTTTAGTTGTAGTAGCTTGTGTCCTTCCTTTTATACATAATATTAATTTGGTTATAGCATATGTTAGTGGACTTATTACACATTCAATATTATTAATCTGTTGCGGTGTAAACAGAAAGGGGTGTGATTAGTTTTGGAGGAAGCTAAAATTTATTATTCCTTTAAAATAGGAAATTTCCCAGTAAACATAACATCTGATATTATTGTTCAATGGGCAGTTATCTTAGTTATTGGAATAGTCGCCTACCTTTTAACAAGAAATCTTAAAAGAGTGCCAGATAAAAAACAAATAGTTTTAGAAACTATTTACAATTATGTAGAAAATCTTGTTAAGAGTAATATGGGAGAAAGTTTTATGACTTATTTACCATATGTAGGAACCTTGGTGGTGTACCTATTGTCATTAAATTTACTAGGACTTATAGGAATTGAACCCCCTACCAAAAACTTAAGTGTTACATTGGGTTTAGGTATTACATCATTCTTGGTGATAAATGGAACGGCAATAAAAAGAAATGGTATTGGAGGATATGCAAAAGGACTTGCTTCTCCATATGCACTTATGTTGCCACTTAACATTTTGGAAAGAGTAACATTACCAATATCTTTGGCACTTCGACTATTTGGTAATATGTTAGCAGCTACTTTACTTATAAGCTTAATTTATCAAGGATTAAGTTCTATAAACTTTTTTGCTCAAATAGGTCTTCCAATAGTAGCACATGCATATTTTGATTTGTTTGATGGAACAATTCAAATGTTGGTTTTCACAATGTTAACAGTAGTTTATATCAAAATTATATCAGACGAACATTAATTTTAAATTTAAGGAGGAAAACAAAATGGATTTATCAGTAATAGGAGCAGCTATAGCTGCATTATCAGGTATTGGAGCAGGAGTAGGAATAGGTATTGCAACAGGAAAGGCAACAGAATCAATAGCAAGACAACCAGAAGCAGCAGGAAAAATTCAAAGTGCTTTAATATTAGGTGCTGGTCTTTCAGAAGCAACAGCAATTTATGGTTTAATAGTAGCATTAGTATTAATCTTTGTTAAATAGAAAATACTAAGTGGCTCCGAAGGGAGGTAAATGTAAATGGATATAGATCCTTCAGTTGTTATTGCAACCATGATAAACTTTGTTATATTTATCCTAATATTAAAACATTTCTTTTGGGATAAAATACAAAAAGTTATTCAAGAAAGACAAGATTATATTGAAGAGCAATTAGATAAGGCAGAAGAGGATTCTCAAAAAGCTAGATTATATTTAGTAGAAAATGAAAGAATACTAAAAAATTCTAGAGAAGAGGGTAAAAAGATTATAGAAAAAAGAAAAAGTAAAGCAAATAAAGTTTATAGTGAAATAGTTAGTGATGCTAATAAAGAAGCTAGTTTAATTTTAGATAGAGCTAGATTAGAAATTGAAAGAGAAAAAGAAAAAGCTCAATATGAAATAAAAAAGCAAGCTGTAGATTTAGCTATTGAATTATCAACAAAAGCTTTAGAGGAAAAAGTTGAAGAAACAAAGCAAAGGGAATTAATAAATGACTTTATTACTAAGGTAGGTAGATAAATATGTATGAATATTTAGATAAACGATATGCTCTTGCTTTATATCAGGTTGCAGAAGAAAAAGGAAAAGTAGAAGAGTATTTAAATGACCTTAGAGAAATTTGCGATTTAATAGATAATAATAAAGACTTTTATGAAGTAATAAAACATCCTCAAATAAGCACAAGAAAGAAAAAACAAACATTTATTAACATATTTAAAGGGAAAATAGATGAAGAATTATTATCTTTCTTATTAATACTTATAGAAAAGGATAGAATGTTATTCTTAAGAGAAAAACTTAATGAAATGGAAAAAATCCATTTAGAAAAAAATAATACATTAGTTGCAGTAGTTAAATCAGCTATTCCTTTATTAGAAAGTGAAGTTGAAGAACTAAAAAGCAAACTAGAAAATAAATATAATAAACATATTATTGTTAAAACAGAAATAGATAAAAGTCTTTTGGGTGGAGTTTATGTAAGAGTTGGGAATGATGTTATAGATGGTACTGTAAAATCTAAACTTGACGAGATGAAAGACATAATTCTTAAGAAATAGAGGTGAGTTCATGAATATAAAACCAGAAGAAATAACTTCTATCATAAAAAAAGAAATTGAAAAATATGAAAAACATATAAAAACAGTAGACTCTGGTACAATAATTCAAATTGGAGATGGAATTGCTAGAGTATATGGATTAGATGATTGTATGGAAGGTGAACTTCTAGAATTCCCTAATGATGTATATGGAATGGCTCTTAATCTTGAACAAGACAATGTAGGATGTGTTTTGTTAGGACCTGAAGAAGGTATAAAAGAAGGAGACATAGTAAAGAGAAGTAATAAGATAGTTCAAGTGCCTGTTGGAGAAGAATTAATAGGAAGGGTAGTAAATTCATTAGGAGCTCCTATTGATGGAAAAGGTCCAATAAATACAACTAAAACTAGACCTATAGAAGTACCAGCACCATCAATAATAGAAAGAAGTTCAGTTAATGAACCTTTACAAACTGGTATTAAGGCAATAGATACTATGATACCAATAGGAAGAGGACAAAGAGAACTTATAATAGGTGATAGACAAACTGGTAAGACAGCAATAGGAATAGACACTATAATAAATCAAAAGGGAAAAGATGTTATATGTATATATGTTGCTATAGGTCAAAAACAATCTACAGTTGCACATATAGTAAATACATTAACTGAAATGGGAGCAATGGACTATACAATAATAGTTAGTTCAACAGCAGCAGAATCAGCTCCACTTCAATATTTAGCACCTTATGCTGGTTGTAGTATGGGAGAATACTTTATGCATGAAGGTAAAGATGTATTAATAATATATGATGACTTATCTAAGCATGCAGTTGCTTATAGAGCAATGTCATTACTTCTTAAAAGACCACCAGGAAGAGAAGCTTATCCAGGAGATGTTTTTTACATACATTCAAGATTACTTGAAAGAGCAGCAAAGCTTGCACCAGAATATGGTGGTGGTTCATTAACAGCTCTTCCAATAATAGAAACTCTTGCTGGAGATGTAACAGCATATATTCCAACAAATGTAATATCAATTACAGATGGACAAATATTCCTTGAGTCAGATTTATTCTACTCAGGACAAAGACCAGCAGTTAACGCCGGTATATCAGTATCAAGAGTTGGTGGTAGTGCTCAAATAAAGGCTATGAAGAGTGTTACAGGTACTTTAAGACTTGAATTAGCACAATATAGAGAACTTGCAGCATTTACTCAATTTGGTTCTGATTTAGATGCAGATTCTTCTAGAAGACTTGAAAAAGGAAAGAGATTAATAGAGGTATTAAAACAAGACCAATATCAACCTATGCCTGTAGAAAAGCAAGTTGCAATTGTTTATGCAGCAGTTAATAATTTCCTTTCAGATATTAAAGTTAGTGATATTAGAAAATTTGAAAAAGAATTTTTAGAATATATGGATACTCATCATAGAGACTTATTAAAATCAATTGTTGATGGAAAAGTTTTAACAGATGAAATTAAAGAAGAATTAGAAGTATCCATAACAGAATTTAAGAAAATTTTCTTACAAGAAGGGTAGAGTATAAAAAGCTATACAATTCTCTCTAGGAGGTGGAAATATGGGTGCAGCAGGACTGGTTGATATTAAAAGAAGAATAAAATCAGTAGAAAGTACCAGAAAGATAACAAATGCCATGGGGGTTGTTGCCACTTCTAAGCTTAGAAAATGTAGGAAGGAATTATCTAATAATGATGTATATTTTAAAGCAGCTGAAGAAACCATTAGGTCTTTAGCTGCTATAGCTAATGATAATGAAAATTTAGAGTTTCCTTATTTTAGCCCTAAAAATAGTGATTCAAAGCTTTATATAGTTATTACATCTGATACAGGATTATGTGGTGGATATAATAATAATATAGTGTCCTATCTAAGTTCTTTAGCAGAAGATGATAAAGATAAAATGAAGGTTATGACTATTGGAGCTAAGGGAATTCCCTACGTAAAAAGAGCAGGATTTAATACAGTTACAGAATATGTGGATATACCAAATATTCCAACTATTAAGGAAGTTAAGGTAATATATGAAAAGGCATTAAGTCTTTTTAATAGTGGCGAAGTTTCAGAAGTATATGTAGTATATACAAATTTTATAAGCCCTGTAAAGCAAGTCCCAAGTTTAGAAAAATTGTTACCAATTGATAAACTTGAAGGTGAAGGGCAGGCAAAAATAGTAGAGCCAAGTTTAGATATTGTTTTAAAAGATGCACTTGATGCTTATTTAAAAGGCAAGTTAAGATATTTAATTTTAAATGCAAAATGTAGTGAGGAAAGTGCTAGAATGACTGCTATGGATGGAGCTACAAGTAATGCAAATGATTTATTAGCAAGTCTTAACTTAAAATATAATAGAATAAGACAAACGATGATTACTCAAGAAATATCAGAGATAGTTGGAGGAGCATCGGCTCAAAAATAGTAAGGAGGTATGTATATGCCTGATAAAATTGGTAAAGTAGTTCAAGTAATTGGACCAGTAGTTGATATAAAATTTGATTCAGACTCTCTACCAAATTTATACAACGCTATTCATATAAATTTAGGAGAGCAAATATTAGTTGCAGAAGTTGAACAACACGTAGGTGATGATATTGTAAGAACTATCGCTATGGAAGCAACTGAAGGACTAAGAAGAGGTATGGAGGCTATTGATACTGGAAAGCCTATTGAAGTACCTGTAGGAGAATGTGTTTTAGGAAGATTATTTAATGTACTTGGAAATGCAATAGATAATTCAGAAAAAGTAGATGCTAAAGAAAAATATCCTATTCACAGACCAGCCCCAAGCTTTAAAGACCAATCAGTAGAACCTGAAATGTTTGAAACTGGAATAAAGGTTATTGATTTATTAGCACCTTATCAAAAGGGTGGTAAGATAGGATTATTTGGTGGAGCTGGAGTTGGAAAAACAGTTCTAATACAAGAATTAATAAATAATATTGCCAAAGAACATGGTGGCTTATCTGTTTTCACAGGAGTTGGAGAAAGATCAAGAGAAGGTAATGACCTTTATCATGAAATGAAGGATTCAGGAGTTTTATCAAAGACAGCATTAGTATTTGGACAAATGAATGAACCACCAGGAGCTAGAATGAGAGTTGCTTTAACTGGACTTACAATGGCTGAATATTTCAGAGATAGAGGTCAAGATGTACTTTTATTTATAGATAATATATTTAGATTTACTCAAGCAGGTTCAGAGGTTTCAGCTCTTCTTGGAAGAATACCATCAGCCGTTGGATATCAACCAACACTTGCAACTGAAATGGGTGCACTTCAAGAAAGAATTACATCTACAACAAATGGTTCTATAACATCTGTTCAAGCAGTATATGTTCCAGCTGATGACCTTACAGACCCAGCACCAGCAACAACATTTACTCACTTAGATGCAACAACAGTTTTATCAAGAAGTATATCAGAACTTGGAATTTATCCAGCTGTTGACCCTCTTGAATCAACTTCAAGAATACTAGACCCAAGAATAGTAGGAAAAGAACATTATGAAGTTGCAACAAGAGTTAAAAATATACTTGAAAAATATAAAGAACTTCAAGATATCATAGCAATATTAGGTGTTGATGAACTTTCTGATGAAGATAAAATTACTGTTAGCAGAGCAAGAAAGATTCAAAGATTCTTATCACAACCATTTACAGTAGGAGAACAATTCTTAGGAATTAAAGGTAAATATGTTCCAATAAAAGATACAATAAAAGGATTTAAAGAAATTTTAGATGGAGAACATGATGACATTCCAGAATCAGCATTCCTTTTTGTTGGAACAATTGAAGAAGCTGTAGAAAAAGCTAAGACATTAGGATAAGGGGTGGAGGATTATGGCCAAAACCTTTAAGTTAAAAATAATAACATTAGATAAGATTGTTGTAGATAAAGAAATTGAAAAATTATTTACAAAAACAGCTTATGGAGAAATTGAATTTTTACCAGGATATGCTGAAAGTATAATTAGTACAGTTCCTTGCATAACTAAGATATGTGATGAAAATGGAAGTACTGAAGAAGTATTTACTTCTAAAGGAATAATTAATATAAAAAATAATGAATTAACTTTTCTTTGTGATGCAGCAGAATATCCTGAGGAAATAGATTTTGAAAGGGCAGAAAAAGCTAAAAAGAGGGCAGAAAATAGACTCTCAGAAAAAGAAAAATATGATATTAAAAGGGCAGAAGCAGCTTTACAAAGAGCTATAGTAAGATTAAGCCTTAAAAAATAATTATAAAAAAGTTGTCTAAGATAATACTTTAGGCAACTTTTTTTGTTTATTAGTACATAAATTGTCTTTTTCACAAAAATTAATTAAGTTTATATAATATTACTAGAAAGGATGAATAAAAAATAAAAAGTTGACAATAATCTAAGAGGAAAGGTGGAAGAAATATGAAGTATAAAGTGTACCTTATTCTCTTTTTTATAATTTTATTTAATTGTGAAGAAATTTTTCCTATAGAAAATTTGTCGAGGGCTTTTTATTTAGATGAAGAATCTATTATAGAATATAATTTTTTTTGTGAAAATGGAGTAAAATGCAATTACACAACTTGTGAAAAGGCAGAAGAGGAAATAAATAGGATAAAATCATTAATTATAAAATATAAAAATTTAGATTATATAAAAACCTCTAAAAATTATTTAGAAGCTAAAGGAGATAATAAGGAAATATATATATACACATATAATAATAAAATAGGTTGCAAAGTTGAGATAAAAATAGTAAATTATGAGAAAAGGAATAATGTAAATAAATTAATTAACAATTTAATAAAACTTCAAAATAGTGCTGCAAAAAATATAAGATATTTTAGTTATATAAAGGGCAAAGTAAGTAATATAGAAGAAACACTTAAAGAAATAAAAAATAATAAAGACTTAAAAGATATAAAAACTGTAAATATTAATAATGGTTATACAGGAACAGCTAAATATAAAAATGAGAAAATAAATTTTGCAATAAATAATTATGATACAGGTTCCTATATAATAATTGGAACACCAATAATATTTACAACATACTAAAAGAATTTATTGTGGAGGATAATATGAAAAAGATATTGGTTAAAGGTGGAAATAAACTTAAAGGCGAAGTTAATATAAGTGCAGCTAAAAATTCAGTATTACCAATAATAGCAGCGTCTATATTATGTGAAGAAGATATTGTTATAGAAAATGCACCTATGTTAGAAGATGTAGCTGTAATATGTAATTTATTATTAGGCTTAAATTGTGATTTGAAATCAGAAAATAATAATATTAAAATAAATACCAAAAACATAAAAGAGATAGATGCAGATAGTAATTTAATAAGAAAGATGAGGGCCTCTTTTCTTATTATGGGACCAATGCTTTCAAGATTTGGACATTGTAAATTATCTTTACCAGGAGGATGTAATATAGGAAGTAGACCTATAGACCTTCATTTAAAGGGTTTTAAGGCATTAGGTGCAGAAATAAATATGGGTTATGGTTACGTAGAGGCTAAAGCTAAAAAATTAATAGGAACTACTATTTATTTAGATTTTCCATCAGTAGGTGCAACTGAAAATATAATAATGGCAGCAACTTTAGCAGAAGGAAGAACAGTAATAGAAAATGCAGCAGAAGAGCCTGAAATATGGGATTTAGCAGAATTTTTAAATTCTATGGGAGCTAAAATTTCTGGAGCTGGAACTGGAACAATAACTATAGATGGAGTTAAAAAACTAAAAGGAACAACATATAAACCTATTTATGATAGAATTGAAGCAGGAACATTTATTATAGCTGCTGCAATAACTAATAGTATAATAACAGTAAATGGGATAAACAGCAGCCATTTAACACCTGTGCTTCAAAAATTAAAAGAGTGTGGAATTGAATTTATAGAAGAGGGTGAAAAAATAATTGTTGATGGAAGTAAAGAGAAAAAACCAATTGACATTAAAACAATGCCATATCCAGGCTTTCCAACAGATATGCAACCTCAAATGATGAGTCTTTTAACTCTTGTTAATGGCTCAAGCGTAATAACAGAAACTGTTTTTGAAAATAGATTTATGCATATATCAGAGCTTAATAGAATGGGAGCTAATATAAAAATAGATGGAAGAACAGCTTTTGTTGAAGGAGTAAATAAATTAACTGGCTGTGATGTAAAAGCCACAGATTTAAGAGCAGGAGCAGCTATGATACTAGCAGGATTAGTAGCTGAAGGATATACAAGCATAGGGGATATATATCATATAGACAGAGGATATGTTAATATAGAAGAAAAGTTTAGAAAAATAGGAGCAAATATTCAAAGAATAGAAGTTTAAAAAAGATAGCTTAGGTCTATCTTTTTTTATTCCATAGAAAATTATATATTTTGAAAACTGTAGATAACTTGCCAAGTTAATAATAAAGCTTAAATAAAAGAAATTTAATAATTTTTCTTTGATTTAAATTAGGAAGTCATAAAAAAATTAGGGTAAGAATACAATAGAAAAACATGATAAGTTACTAGGAGAAATAATGTTAAAAAAAATTATTAAAAAAAGAGGATATATTTTTATAATAGTTATAGCATTGATTTTTTTATTTCCAAAAACTAATAAAATAAATAAATTTAAATTAGATGAAGATTCAATTATTAAAAATAAAGAAGTAGAAGTGGAAGGAGACAATAAAGCTAGAGTTTATATAGGAAATAAAAAAGAAGTTAGAGAAATTGATGTTGAGGAATATTTATTAGGAGTTGTATCTTCTGAAATGCAAGTAAATTTTGAAAAAGAGGCTTTAAAAGCTCAGGCAATAGCTGCTAGAACTTATTATTATAGCAAACGATTAAATCCATGTAGTGAAGCACAAAATGGAGAAATATGTGACTCAGTTCACTGTCAAGTTTATGTTCCTAAAGAAGAAAGGTTAAGTACCTGGGGAGAAAAAGAAAGAGAAGCTAATTGGAATAAAGTTAAAGAAGCAGTGGAAGAAACAGAAGGAGAAGTATTGGTTTTTCATGGAGAATTAGTGAAATATCCACAATTTTTTTCTACAAGTTCTGGAAAAACTGAAAATTGTGTTGATGTTTTTTCAGAAGATGTTCCATATCTTAAATCTACAGAAAGTCCAGGTGAGGAAATAGCACCTAAGTTTAAAACTACAATAAGCATTGATAAATCAACATTTATTAGTACAATAAAGAATAATTATAAAGATAGCAGTTTAAGTTATAAAAATTTAAAGGATGATATAAAAATACTTTCAAAAACAGAAGGAGGTGCTGTAAAAGAAATTAAACTAGGAGAAATAATTATTTCAGGAGTTGAGTTTAGAAATTTATTTAATATAAATTCTGCAAATTTTACATTAGATATTACTAAAGATAGTGTGATTATAAATTGTATAGGTTATGGTCATGGTGTTGGAATGAGCCAATGGGGTGCGAATGTAATGGCTAAGGAAGGAAAGAATTATAAAGATATATTAAAGCATTATTATTCAGGAGTAGATATAGAAAAGGTTAAATTAAAAAAATAAATATTAAATATAAATTTGTGAGCTGTTAAGTTGCTTAGTTTATAAATGAACTAAATAACTTAACAGCTCATATTTTATATTAAGAAAATTATTTTACATTCTTTTATTAAATCTAGTAGTTAAATTAATAAAATTTGTAGAAATTTGAGGAACTAAAATAATGGAAATAATGTATTAATTTTTACTTACTGGACAGAATACATGAAGGAGGTGTTTATATGGACAAAAATTATAAACAAAGAGCAAAGAGATTTTTTAAAAAGGAGGGATTTTACATTGTATTGTTTCTTTGTATATGCATAACTGCTACAGTAGCAACTATTTCCTTCAAAAAATCTAATGATATGAAGGAAACAAGCAAAATTGAAAATATAGAAGATAAAGAAACAATTAATTCAGAAGAGGAAAAAATAAAGAAAGAAGATATTGCTTTAGAAAATGAAGCTACAGAAATGCAAAATGCTGAAAGAGCAGAAAATGTAACAGAGCCTTCAAATGAAGCAAAAGCTGTTTCAACACCAACAGAAGTAATTTTTTCTAAACCTGTGAATGGAAAATTATTAAGAGGGTATACATACCCAAAACCAGTAAAATTTAATGAAACAACTCAAAGAACAATAAGAGGAATTGATATTGAAAGCAAAATAGGTACGGAAGTAAAAGCAGCAGCAGAAGGACTTGTAGAAAAAGCTGAAAACACAGGGGTAGAGGATGGAATTGTAGTAGTTATAAAACATGCAAATGGTATAAAAACAAAATATTGCAATTTAGCTGAAGGTTTATCAGTAAAAACAGGAGATAAAGTAAAAGAAGGTACTGTTATTGGAAAGATTGGAGAAAGTGCAAAGCTATTTAGTAAAGATAATTTTGGAGAACATTTAAATCTTCAAGTATTAAATTCAGAAAATGAACAAATGGATCCATTAAAATACTTTTCATACAAAACAAACTAAGAAAAAAATAAATATTAATCAGTCATTTTTAACTTATAATGACTGATTAATAAGGTATTTAAAATAGAGTATTTGCATAAATATAAATTATAGATAATTAAGGAGGATAGCGTTTTGAAAGATTATATTGAAGAAAGAGTATTAGAAGTGGCAGAGTATATAATTAGTTCAAAAGCTACAATAAGGAAGACAGCTAAGGTATTTGGAGTAAGTAAAAGTACTATCCACAAAGATATGACAGAAAGATTGCCTAAAATAAATCCAATAATTGCAGAACAAACCCATAATATATTGGAGCTAAATAAGGCAGAAAGACACATAAGAGGTGGAAAAGCTACACAATTAAAATATAAAGCTATTGAGTAAGGCTATTGATTGACAATAGTATTCCATATATAATAAATTAATAAGTATAAATAAAAAAGTATTTATGTAATATATTAAAATATGGGAGTGGAAAGAATGTTTTTTTGGAGAATGGGGGCAGATTTAGGTATTGATTTAGGTACAGCAACTGTCTTGATATACGAAAAAGGAAAGGGAATTATATTAAGAGAGCCTTCAGTAGTAGCTATAAATAAAAATACTAATGATGTTTTAGCTGTTGGTGAAGATGCTAGAAAAATGATAGGAAGAACTCCTGGAAATATAATAGCTATACGTCCATTAAAAGATGGTGTAATATCTGATTATGATGTTACTGAAAAAATGTTACAAGAATTTATTAAAAAGGCAATTAAAAAGAAAAACATAACAATGCCAAAAGTAATAGTTTGTGTTCCATCACAAGCAACAGAAGTTGAAAAAAGAGCGGTTATAGATGCAACTAAAAATTCTGGAGCTAAAAGAGTACACTTAATTGAAGAACCATTAGCAGCTGCTATAGGAGCTGGTTTAGATATATCTAAACCAAATGGAATTATGGTAGTAGATATAGGCGGAGGAACTTGTGATATTGCTGTAATATCTCTAGGTGGAGTAGTTGAAAGAGAATCAATAAAAGTTGGTGGAGATGTTTTTGATAGAGCTATCATTAAATATGTAAGAAATAAATATAAAATAATGATTGGTGAAAAAACAGCAGAACAATTAAAAATAAATGTAGCATCTGTTTTTAAAGGTTCTAGAAATATATCTGATTTTGTAAAGGGAAGAAATTTAGTAACTGGTTTGCCAGGAGAAATAGAAATATCTACAGAAGAAATTGGAGAAGCTTTAGCAGAATCTTCAAATGCTATTGTAAGTAGTGTAAAAGCAGTTTTAGAAAGAACACCACCAGAATTATCATCTGACATAATTGAAGAAGGAATATTAATGACTGGAGGAGGAGCTCTTCTAGATGGATTAGACAAGCTTATTGAGTCTAAAACTGGAGTAAAGGTACAAATAGCTGAAGATTCAGTAGAATGTGTTGTAAAAGGAACAGGAAAAGTTTTATCTTATTTTGATTCTATATCAGATGATGATAAAAGTGGAAGCTATATCGCTATAAAATAAATTTATATGCTAAAAAACAGGTGGAATTTGTGGACTACCTGTTTTTTATTTTATTCTATATAAAATTATATAATTTTATAAGTTGTAAATAACTCAATAATTTTTTAAATTTAGCTATATATAAATTAAATATTAATGCTTGTATTGTAGGCATGAACAATTCCTTGAGATATAACTTTTGCCATATCTAAAACTAAAGAAAGTCTAATTGAATAAGAAGGAAAAAAATTAGAATTATTAATAGAATCTATAATTCCAACTATAGAAGCATCACCAACATCAGGTAAGGATTTTCCTACACCCTTACCAGGATGTATAGCATAATCACGAGTATGAATTTCCCCTATAGATTTTGATTCGCCTAGACAAGCATCTATTGCTATTATAATAGAATTAGGATGTTTATTATTTACAACAGATAAACATTCATTAAGATTTAGAGCGTGTACTGGATTAGATATTGTTCCATATACGGGAAGTGGAAGTAGGTTATCTTTTAATAAGGTTCCTACTAATGGTCCAAGACAATCACCAATACATTTATCAGTACCAATACAAACAATAACAGTATCTTTAGTTATAAATTTTTTTATCCCTTCAGAAACTTGATAATAGGCTAAATCAGTCTTATAATGAGTTTTTTTCTTAATCACATAACACACCTCCCAATGATAAATATATGAGAGTATTAAAAAAAATATTATAAATAGATAAAATATATAACTTATGTGCTTACAAGGAGAAAACTAGAGAAATCAAGAGAAAAATAAATATAAATTAAAAAAACAGATAGATTTAGCAGTTGAAATAAAATAAAGTTAAAGATATACTAACTATTGTCGATTGGCTTGAGAGCCAAATCAAATTGAAATTTAGTATTTCATATGGAGGAATTCCCGAGTGGCCAAAGGGGGCAGACTGTAAATCTGTTGCGTTAGCTTCGATGGTTCGAATCCATCTTCCTCCACCATTTTAAATGGGCGCATAGCTCAGCTGGGAGAGCATCTGCCTTACAAGCAGAGGGTCACAGGTTCGAGCCCTGTTGTGCCCACCATTAAAATAAAAGAAATAAATATTTATGCTGGCATGGCTCAACGGTAGAGCAGCTGACTTGTAATCAGCAGGTTGTAGGTTCGATTCCTATTGCCAGCTCCAA
>JABLTK010015539.1_pt1 | contig 42624 bp, 59 predicted proteins | sample 7160131 | NCBI WGS metagenome assembly JABLTK01 (sample SAMN14651221, study PRJNA627086) | human gut metagenome | isolation source: feces | host: Homo sapiens
CCTCGAATTCAACCGAATCCAGATGGTGACACAGATTCTAGAATCCGGAATTCGAGACTACTTTGAAATCGTATTATCCAACAAATTTGTGGGAAATTTTGAATTATCCAGAATTCCTCTTATTTTGGTACATTCAATTCCGAGATATTTGTTGTCCTGACGAATGTTACAAAGAGTATCAGAATCAACTAGATTCGGATTTGGCGGTAACGATGGCAAAGAAAAAGGACCGAAATGTGACACGAGCCGATAGTCGCAAACTAATGAAATTGATGACACAGCTGAAGCAGGAGATGGAAGAGTTAAAGAAGGATCAGAGTGAACAACAACAACATGTTTCTAATTTGGAGGTATTTTTTGGAATTCCAAAATTCATGACTAGAATTCTTTGAAGGAACATTTTGTTCATTTCTTCCTGGAATCGGATCGAAAGAGCAGTATCGCAGTATTCATTCAGTATTGTTTTATTCCACGAATCCTTTTTTCGCCAATGGATGCCCTTTTTTGCGCCGAATTTGTTCGATGCCTAATTCGTTGGCAAGTTCCGAATTACAATCATATTCTGTTTGTCAAGAGGGCTCTAGTAGTGTTAATGACTCTTCTGCGTGGTGCAACGAAAAGTGAAGCCCAAAACATCAGTCTGTTCATGCTGGAGTTGTTCACAGATTTGAGTCAGTGGAATGATTCTGAAAAGAAATACAATGAAGTGTGCTTGAATAACCCTGTATTCGTAAAAAACACATCTGGTGATGTGAGTTATGATTCGTTCTGTAAGGTGGAAATAGTACTTTGGATTGAGATTTAGTGTTATAAACATTGGATTAAGACCATTTCAGTGATGATTGTTTCGGATTTACAATCGAAAGAGGAACAACAAGTTCGAAACGCTTTGGATTTCCTTCAGAGAATGAGCTCTGTGTATCCTCAGAAGACTGGTTTTGGAGACGCACTTTATCCGTATCTAGAGAATCTCATGTTTGTACTGATGGGGTGATTGGTTCATACATAGAATCCAAATGGAGGAATTAAGACGTCAGCTCAGATGCTTTGTACAAGTCTTGATAGACTAAAATGGTTTGTTTGTTCAGAATTCCCGTAAGCATGAAGGAGGAATATGTTTGTCCCATGCCATTTGATGTCGACACTGCAAATATCGGTTTACGGTGGTGGGCTTGTCAAGCATTACAGAATTTCACCGGAAATGGTGAAGGCGTCGAATGGGCTGTAAACGAGCCGTAATAGTTTTGCCAAACAGTATTAGTATTAGATTTGACAATACGGATGGCCATATGGGTATTTCTCCCATTACGGGTGTTGAGATACCTCATGAAAAGGGTATGTACACGAAGAAAATGTATGGTTTCATTGGATTATTATAAAGCTAGTTATCGAATGTACAATAGTCTCCCTCGGGCAGTGACGTTTTTCTTATCTAAAGGTATGAAACTATCACAGATCTTCATTTTGCAGATATTTTGACGTTTACAGAGGAGTCTTGGCTCTTTGGATTAGAGCGTTTCTCTGTTTGGGTGAATAACTGTCTTGATAAGACGAAGTTTAACATCTTTATTCGTTTTGCCGTTGCTCCTGATGCTGTAGCCTTTTGTTTTCGTTCTGATTCTAGGGAACAAATCCGAACTACTACCATCTTTCCTTAGAAGAACGTAAGGCAATTCAGCAGAAGTTCATTAACATTGCTGATAAGAGTGTTCATTATCATTCAGATGAGGATATTTGGCATTACAAATCCGAACACTTTTCGCTTCCTGATTTCAACGATATGAACTGGGCCAAGTCCTATTCACCCATCTGTTCCTTGTATCGCATTTTCGATATTAATGTGAACTATTTTGGTCTGAAATCGATTGTGGAACATATGGTTTGTAATGCGCAATACAAGGGTACTTTCCAATTGATCCGCCAATTGGTATCACATTGTGATGGATTTTATGGTTGGACTATGGATCAAGTTATCGAAAGAGAGAATGAAACGAAGGTCAAATTGCTTGAGAAGATTAGTCGTCCTTATTCTGATGAGGAGAAGAAGCATGTGTATGTAGCATGTGATGGAACTAACTTGTAGAATGAACGTATTGTCAGAATAGGATCTCTTTGATTTGTTTTATTGAAACACAAGCACAAATTGAAATAATACACTTCAGGGTTATTGGCATTCATAGCCAAACCTGTTCTACTAAATCCACTTCGTTTTGTTAAAAACAGATACTTACATTGTCCCAGCAAATATAAATCCATGTAGGTACGCAATAACGCAGCTTCTGATGGGAATCGACCTACATGATTCCGAGGTAATGTGTTCACAGTAATCACTTTTCGACCATATTTAAATCGAATATAGTCTTCAATCTCATCCGAGTCTGTTGAGAGAAAGATTCGCATATTAGGTCGTTTGATCAGAATCTGATGTATGCGAGGACCATTCTTCCGAACCACTTCTTTGTTCACTTTAAAATAACTTCCATCCTTCCAGTCCGATGTTTTTCCACCACTTCGAACTTGAATACCCAAAACAGGCCCATTTTGGAAATACTTCAAATATGGCCTTAAATAAGACATCACATAATCACTTGGTTGAAATAGACTCTTTGCACAAATTCCATACCAGTTTCCTTCTGTGATCCAAGGATATGAAGCATTTCCACCACGCATCTCCAAAAGCTTCGTTCTTGTTGTTTTCAATCGGAGTACTAGTTTATGGAACATATGCATTGACGAAATTGCCAATGAACCAGGATATTCCTTGTTCAGATTCCCTTCATCAACAATTCCTCTCAAGCCATAATTAACATTATCAAATTCAACAAAATAATCAACATATTTTGAAATACTTCGACCTCGATCGTATAACCTCTCTTGTTCTAGAAAGAATCACAATACCATTCTCTGCTACCTGAATCTCCTTCCAAACGAATAGGAAATGTGATGTTATACAAAGGAAATTTGAAAAAATGAGGAAGCACAGCTGGAGCGTAATCTATCTATGAACAGTAAGAATCATCCTAACATTGAAATACACGATTATTTAAGATCGCTAAGAGAAGGACATCACACATTCCCGACATCTGACCAGCAATTCCGGTGGTTCCTCGCTTTGCATACACAATGAGCTTATTCTGGTTCAGAATGTTCTTTTTCTGATTTGGAATAAATACAGTATTCATATAGTGTATAAACTGAGAAGAACCACTGATCCATTCGGTAACTGGATCAGAAATGTTGATTGGGACAAACGAGTTGTGTCGATAATAGCTACGATAGTCGAATCCGAGACTTGATATTGTTGTTAAGCTCACTCGACTTCGATTCTTAGCATGCATTTCTTCCATCTCTTTTGAGGGCTCTGTATTTCCCTTCACTTTTGAGGATTTTCTACGTTTTGAAGAACGCTGCTTGACTCCTGGAGGAGTCGGCATTGGAATCTCAGACGTTGCAGTGTAATTCATAGCCGATATGTCAGAATTCACTTTTTCTGTTGGAACCATAGTGGTTTCTCCAGGATTTGTTTTCTCGATTACAGCAATGATTGAGATAGTTTCGTTGATTTCAAGGATGGATGGAATTGTCTGATTCCCTACGGTCAATGCCGTGATATTCTCACTTTTTTCCGCGAACACAGTCGGACCAAACATACTCATATTCATTGGTAGAGTCGTATTAGGGACGATAACCGAACTCGTTGGTTTCGTATTCACTAGTGTTTCCACTTCTTCAAGAATGGTTATCGGAATGTCTGTCAATGGAGTTGAAATAGACTCTGTTGAACCACTTAAGAGTGTAGAGTTCGTTGGTTCAGAAACTGTCGGCTGTATTGTTACTTGACTCGTCTTTCTTTCAGGTGTGGGTGATAGTGACGGGCGAGCCATGAGCGCCATAACAATAGGTTCCTCAGTTACCATCTCAGAACGAAAAACATCCATTCCAAAGTAGTTCGTTTCAAACGTTTCATTGATCTAGTACTAATTACATTTGACACTAATTCAATACAAGAATTCCATTCAACAGACGGGTGCTATGTATCCCTACTAACAAGTTGAGAATTACGATGCCGATATACAGGGCATTTGTAAAAGCTGTCGGCCTCATAAATTCTCTTCGTGTCTTCCCAAAAAACAAAAGACTGTACTTAATCTAGACTAATCATCTTCATCTTGCGACGTCTCTCTTTCTGATTTATCTGACTCTCCACAACTTTGTTAATTGCATCCAAATCGGACTGTCGAATCTCCTCCTCTTCTTCTTCGCTTCCACTTGGAACCAACACGAAATTCTTCGAAACTTTCTCTTCGATCACTGGTAGTTCTACAGCAACTGGTGTCTGTGGAACTGAAATCGCAGGAATTGCCTCTTCTGTATTCATGATAGTGATTCTAAAATCAGATTCACGACGCCGATGCTCCTGAACAAAACACTCCAAATTCTTCCTCTGTGCGATTAAAGGGAGGATATTTGTAATGAACAAGTCTCGCTGTTCCAGATTGAAGATGCATAATTCGATGGTATTTTTGTCATTCTCCATTGTCACTCGCTTTCCACTCAACACCATCTCCAACCAGTCTTCCACTCGATCTACCTGTCCAGGAGCCTTGTTCTCACCCCATTTGGCCAATGTGGTATGAATCTTTGCTACATCGCAATCCAGGTTCTCTTCGGCATCACTCTCTCCTACAGGGATATGATTCAGTGGAATAGGTTTCCATTGTGGGACAACTCGTTCCAGCTCCAATTCCTGCGCCTCTGCCTGTAATTGGCCTCGCAATTGCTCCATTTCCTGTTGCCGCTGCTGAAGCTCCTTCTCCAGCTGCACTTGTGCTTTCTGAATCTCCAGTAATCTCTTCTCCTGTTGGTGGTACTGCTTCTCCAAGTCGTACACCTGTTGCTCGCTCAAAAATGCCAGTCGTTCTGCTGAAATCATTGCTTCTGCTGATTGCTCTACCGCAGTGTCTGCAGCATCCTCTGTCGCATTCACACGAGTCTGTAACTCCGCATTCTGCTCACGAGTTGTCTCTAATTCTCGTGTGAGAGCAGTAACTGAAGCCACACAGCTATCAATACACTGATTCACTGCTTGTTGTTGCTCCATCAGAGCTTGCATACAATCATATGCAAATTCTCTCAAAGCATCACCCTATTGTTCATTCTCATGATTCATTCATACCATTGCTCGATATGAAGATACAACAGAGCGATGATTTTTAATATGAACAAGCTGTTGAGCAGCAATGAAAACCAATCCGTCTCTATCTCTGATTCCTCTTTCTGATTCTCACTTTGTCATGCTCTCATACTGCTCCAAATTCTTTGCAACTTCCTTGTCCATATCAGGAACCATCTCACTTACTTCAGATACACTCTTCAACTCTAGTCTTGATCACTGCTCATTCATTCCTCACGATTGTATCTTGAACTGATTGACTGAAAATGGTTGACCAAATTATCCAACACTAGTCGTGTCTCATCTAATCGTTCTGAACTCTCTTTCAATACATTCTGTGTACGAGCCTCACGTGCTGCTCTCACTTCCTTCTCATCTTCCATTTGCTCCTGCTTCAGTTGTTTTCGACCTCTTACCAACTGTACACGACCTTTCAGATCTTTCACCTGATTGCTTACTACATCACGCAAGCGGATTATCTCAGCTCGTTCTGAATATGTTACAAGAGAGCTTGATTCACCTGATGGCAGTATAGAGGACTCATCCAACATAGGAGAAATAGGAGTTGGTTGAGGAGACACTGCACATTGGCGCAGCTCAGCAATGGTAGATGGAGAAAGAGATAAGAAGGAAACAGGATTAATTGATACCACAGGCAATTCGTCTGTTTGACAACTGGATTCAACTCTTTCCAGTTCATAAACCTTTTCTGCAACTGGAGTACTTGCTGTCAGAATATCCTCAGATACGTTTCCTGAAATCACATCATTAAATGTAACACGTTCACGACGAGTACGACTTGCTAGCGAAGACATGGAGGATGATCTCGATTTTGGCTTCGGAGACTCTACTTTCTATTCCATGATTGGTATTCTTCTTATTCTCACTTTTGGCTCGTCTACGGGAATTCCACCTTTAAGTCTGTGTGTAAATTCCAGTATTCAATATTACTCCTCAATCTTTACAGACCAGATATTCTTATCAAGATCCAATACCATATACGGCTTCTCCGAACAACTCCATGAACCATCCGGATTATGGAGACAACTATAGTCAGGATACTTGATGGGTTTGCCACATGGGGAACCTATCAATCATTTCATCTACTTACACATACAGAAACCGCGATTTGTAACAAGTTCCCATTGATCTCGTCTTTCTACGAAATAATCTCATTACAACAAATATTACTCTTCTCAACACCGAAACAATCTTTACATACACGTTCCATCGTCCCATTCACTGGAAGTCGTTGAGAAGAGCAGGAGTCACAAAATACTTTCCCGCAAATCTAAATTCATAAATTCCAATTTCAAGAAAGCAAACTCGACAATGATGTTTTCTTCTCAACGCTGTGAATGGAACATTACAGCGCATACAATTTGTGATAGTATCTTCCTTGACCCACTGCATAGTATTCGAAATTATTGCATATTGAAGTGTTTTCGCGAACAAACAAGAACCTAAAAACCCGGTCAACCCGATTACTCCAGAATATGATGATCACGTAACATAGAATTGACAAACTCGTATGTCATTAGTGTAATCGATGAGGATGGAATCACTCGAATCAGATTTGGTAACAATCCTCCATAAAACCCCACAATCCCTTCTTTCCTATTCTAATAACATTCATTCGTTCCCTACTTCCATATCTTTACTGCACAATCCACCAAGTTCCGATAACTTGATTTTGCATTCAATTGTTGCATTCTTGAACGAAACACTTGGAGTGGGTATGTAATCATGGATGCACAGAATTTCGAAACTGCTCCACACCATAATCCGGTTTTGTAATCCTATAAATCAATCAACACAAGAATTGGAACAATGGCAATATGGTATTGAGTTTCAATCTGTTTGAGTTTCTCATAAATGACAAATTGGATAGCGGCATGCGATGTTAACAGAAGAGAGGGGAGAAGTCCTGAGTACAAAGTCTTAACTCCCTCCTCTCGACATATTCGAATTGTCGCATCTACGATTCCTTTGTAAGGTTTATATCCAGGCATCTAGAATTAAAGCAAGACAACTCATGTACCATACAAAGACGGTTCTGAAGTTGTAATCGAGTCTTCAGAAACCAAACTGGACAAGCAACAGTACTGCCGATAATTCCAGCTTCTAGAGAAGAAATCATATTATAGAATCCGTTTAATTGAGAGACATCAAGTCTCCGCTTGTAACGGTTCTTCGCATTTTCATAAGCACCAAAATATATACTCCAAGATAGCACAGAACCAATAATAGCTGGAGAGATTCCCTGATAGAATGCACGAAGTCCTTCCTCTCTGTATGTATTTCGGATCACCACATAAAAGTTCTTTAAAAAGTTATAGTCTTTCACACTGGAAACTTGAAGACGAGTTTTTACAAGATCCAAAGGATGAAGAACGATTGTTGTTGCGAACCCTAGGAACTTAATGATGCCCATAAAATCAACCTCCACACATCCCCGATACAAAGTGTCGTTTCACATTTTCCTTGCCCCCTGAACTCATGAGGAAAGGTTTCTAAATGGACAAGAGATTCAATTGGAAACTATTTTTCTTTCTCCGATACTGCCAAAATATCCCCCAATTTTGATTCACAACAAATAGTGAACTAAATCAATTCAAACGAATCTGTCCTTTCATATTCATCTTCTTTCTCCGTTTACTCTCCTTGCTACTCAAATTGCGGCGTCGTTTCCGTTCAACTGCTGCCTTCGGATTCGTTACTGCTAACTGTTTCACTTGCAATTTACGCTGACTCTTCTTTTGACCAATCTACCCTCAATATCACCCAATACAATTACATCATCCTGAATCTCTCCATATGTGCGAATATACGTGCTATGATCCAGTTTAGCCTCAATACTGTTATGAATAATCTCCGTTGCCTTCTCCATCAGAACCTGATCCTGTTCATTGGTTCCATTTACAATCTTGATCAAAGGACGAAGAAGAGGAATCTAATATAAATCCATACTATCATCCGTACGATATATTCTTCGATTTGAGCTGGAGATAAGAATGCACAAATAGTCTCGAAAATGGTCAGTACAGATTTCTTCACTTGAATATTAGGAAGAGTCAAAATGCTTCCCAGGATATAGAGTGCATCAATCACTCGATATGGATTCGGAATCCGTCGCATTGTTTTGAACGCACGAGCCGGTTTAGACTGTTTCTCTGATTCACTTTCTTCCTCATCGGAATCCTTCGAATTCTTCTGTTCATCTGGCTCTTCCTCACTTTCGTTCTCTTCATCCTCTTCCTCACTCATAGAATCATTCTCACTCTCTTCAATGTCTTCCAGACTATACAACTGACGTACAGAGTTAATCGCCTGAAGTCGCTTCATCACACCTCCTTCTTCAGAAGCTTTAGGTAATCCTGGCTTCATTCCCTCAGGAGGAGGAATCGAATGCTCACTGAAAGCACACAGAAGTACTGTCAGCAAATTACTCTGGAGAGAGAGAGATTGAATCGAATGTGGCATATGAAAGAGAATGAGCAGTCTCTGGAGTAGCAAAAACACAGACCCAGACTGAGTAAGCCAACAATCCGAATCACAGAAAGAAGCTTGAGCCAACTCTTTCTCCAAGTACTCCTGATAGAATTGCATTGCAACAACACGAGCATAGAAATGATGTGATAGTAACAGAACTGAGAGCTGATTTAATAAAACTAAGTGCATTCTAATACATCTATGAGCAGGTTCAGCGAAATGACCATATATTTCATTCAATATGGATACAAGAAGATACCAGTCAACAGACCGTGAAGTACTTGAAATTGTGATATCATACAATGAACACTCACTGTCTTCATTCACTTCTTCATCTCCAACTCCATTGGAACGAATCATAGAGTCAATCTTCTTCCCATCTTCACGTGAATACAAATTCAACTCTCCTGTTTCTGTTGTTTGAATCATCACTTCATCATTCACTTCCATCTCTCTCAAATCTTCTACTGTCTTTGGGAGATTTCCACTCACCACATTCACAATTCGAGGTATATCGCCTTTCACAACCTGACCACGGCCTTGAATGAGGAATAGAAGAGCCAAATACCCTGCTCGACGTAACAATGGATTTTCTCCTTCCATCCATTTGTCGCAATAACCGCGGAACTTCTTAAACAAGGGAACATCCACACGTACTGCGATTCTCATTAGAGCTACTTCGTTATCCACTTATAATCCTTACCATCATGAATCACAGACTTACACAACACATCTGTTTCCTTCGTAAAGCGAATCAGTAATGGTAGGAACATCATGGAAGCTACTTCATTCAAATACTACGAATTATGGAATGACAAAAATAGGGACATTTCCTGGCATATTTTTGATCAAATTTTGAATAAAATGCAAATCAGCTAATCGTCCAGAAGGTTCGTCGTAGTCCACATTTTTTAGCACAAAAGTGATTAGTTTCTCCACACGTTTGTTACTCATTGGATAGTTCATTGTGAATGCGAGAAGCACTCTGCTACATTGATTGCGTGTACTATCAGAAAATGATTGAAGCATCATCACAGCTAACTCATCCATTAAATCATACAACTCAGAGAACACAAGACGACGATCGATAATCACACGAATCAATTCAAATGCAGCCACCTGCTTACCAACATCATTCAAATCCTTCTTCACAAGCATCAATAAAGCTTGTCCCTGATTCTCATTGAGAGCAGTTTCAGGGAACTGACGTAGGAGAACAGATAGTGTATGAAAAATTGAACGAGCTAATGAAGATGACGTAGCACTGAAATCTGACAAGAGAGAGAAAAGAAGGTCTATTTGTGTCATTCCAGAAATACTCTATACCTTTCATAGGCTCCACATTCTGCTGGAAAGCCTCGAGTTTCCAGAGAAGCAACACATCAACCAGCTTCAGAGTTTGACGAATGACTTCTGTGGATCGACACATGCGAATGATGAAGAGAATATGATCCACAGTAAGATCAAATAGTCTATGAGAGTCCTCAGAAGAGCTCTGAAAGAGTCCTGTTTCAATACCTCGATTCAGTAACTATGAGTGAGATAAACCACCCGATCGGACTTGTAATGCGAAACCCATCAATTCTTCCTTACTGTTCTTATTCACTCGCTTTCGCTCCTTCTCATTTCGATCGACTCCTGTTAATTTCACCTCCTCTTCCACCATCAGCTGTGCTCGACCATCACTAGTGGTTCGTTGACTGGAAGCTTCTGTAACCCATATACCAGCCTCTTCCTCTCTGACTCGTTTCTCTTCTTTCTCTTTCTCAAGTTGTTTCTCTCCATCTTCCATCATCTCCAATGCATACTTGATAAGTGAACTGTTTTGCATCGATCCATTCTCCATTAATCCTTCTACTGTTGCCTTCAACAGTTCGCGAAGTTTTGTCAGCTGCTGTAAGTCCTCACACTCTGTAATGCTCTTCAAGACAGGTTCAAGCCATAAGTGAACTATAATATAAGACCACTCTTCAGTGTATACTGGCTGCATCTGGATAGAAAGGAACCATTGAAGTGACAATTTTCCATGTCTCCATGGATCGATTCACAGCAAGTTCATGATACTTGGTACGAGAAGCATTTCGAAGTTCTTCTACTTCACGTGTTCTGGCTCCATCTTCAAATACATCGTACCAAATGATCGAATGAATCATTGAAAGAGAATCCAGTAATGGGAATGACTCCTTTGTACGTTGATCCATCACAATTTCCACTCCATTCACAACGTCCTATGAATCACGTCTCAATGTTTATCTCACTGAAACAGTCACTGGATGTCTGACAGTAAGAACTACTGAGGATTTGATTGCCTTCACAAGATCTGCAAGGGTATATGACAAGACAAACAGCTGATTCCCTTCAGTTAATGTGTGTTGCATTTGTGATAAAATCATATTAAAATACTTCACTCCCAGAAGGTTTAATAATTGTGATACTAATATTCAATTAGTAGAATCAATCTCACATGTCTTTCTTGCCTCATCACGATCACTTTGCATCTTCTGTTTCAATAACAGAACAACAGACTGTGTCAATCCAGGTAAGTAGCTATAACTTAGTACTCAAAGACTCAATGACATCTCAAATAACGGCTGAGGAAGCTGCATGAACAACTGACAAATCACCACCGCCACACCACTTCGTATAGTCTGGTTCTTACGATCATCTTCATCAATCATGGTTCTAGTGTCAATAAACTTCATTCATTTCTTACTTTCGTAAATCTGGAATGAGAACTAAGAGAACCAAACGAAGAATCTTCTCTCGATCTTCAGTTGACAATGTGTGTTCACCTGTTATCAGATTCTCTTTTGCTTTCTCTTCTCGTAATTCTTCCTTCACTTCCTCATCCACCAGTTCTTCCTCCATCACTTCTTCCATGTTCTCCTCCTGCTCATCTCCCTTCTCCTTCTCCTGCCCATCTTCCTTCTTCTCCTGCTCATCTCCCTTCTCTTCCTTACCCTTTCCTCTTCCTCGTCTCTTCATGAGGGTCACTTGTCGCAGCACACGAGCTGACATCGAATCTTGGACCAAATGCTGCATACGATCATCCACCACATGACTCCAACTCTCCAACGATCTGATATCAAAATGGAAGTTACTCACAATCAGACACAAAATACGAATATAAAGCTTATTATAAGTACCAGATTCGGAACTATTTCTGGAAATGACAGTTTTCTTAGTATTTATTCGTTCATCATCAATCTATTTCTTATTATGAATTACTGTTCATACCATTGAATACACCTTTCTAAATAATGACAAATAATGTCCCCAATTCAGCAATCTAGCCATACGTCCAATACAAACAGCACAGTCTTCACGTAAAGGAGCATCTGAATATCACTCTCTCTTCAATAATACCCTGATTTCGATTGAACTCACGAATATAAGCAAAGAGGATTGGAAGCAGTACTGTTCGCAGATTTGTGACTGTGATTCGAGGCGTTTTCTCTTCAGCTATGGATTCAAATGTCTTAGTTAACAGCTTCAGACCCTTTGATCGAGTTTTCTGCTTCAAATCAATGATACACAAAAACACGTCGTTTTCTGGATTCTCAGTATTGATCAATGGAATAAGATCAGAACACAAAGTGATGGATGAGTAATCTGTTAAGTGATCTACAGATATTGATTATCAAGGATATCTTAAATGACCATAATATGACAATATCACGAAGAAGACCAATTAGTGGTCTACGAATGTTATCACTCAGACAGTATTTCAATTCATATTTCACAACACTCATTACAAATCCTTCGATCACTGCTTGAAGACGAGTTTGAAGAATTGAATCAGAAGTAGTTTGAAGGATTTGAGCTGATTCGTGAATGAATTCCTGAAGACATTTCATTGCAGTTGTTCGAATCATCATATCTGAATCAACCACATCATTGAGAATACAGGCCAACAGAGGATCGAAACAGACACTTTCGGGATGATAATGAATCAAATGATTCTGAACGAGTACGTCATATGCCTCACCACGCTTCGTAAAATTATAACTATCAAGAGATGAACCACTTGTCGCATGAAGATCCAAAAGAATGGGAATAATTGGAATGAACAAAGGAAGTCGTTCTTTCATAGCATCAAATACTTGAAGGATACGTCGCCTGATTCGTAGACTTGTGATACATTGCTTGCTTGGTATTAGCAATGTACTCAAATCATGAACCGCTCTGTCACATGATGAGACCAGAGGAACCAGAGCTTCAACAGCATCCAGAATCTTGATTCGATTGTCTTGAGAATCATTCCGTGCTGTTGAGAACTGAAGGAATGATACAAGAAGAATGAATATTTGATCTAGTGAAGTTACTGAAAGAGGAATAGACTGTGTGATTGATAATTGGCTCAAATGATAAATGATTGATAACAATCGATTGAACAAATTCCCTCGAATATTAGGAATGACAGAAATCAAATATTGAATTCCTTGTAACATTTCATTCATATGAGGAATCAAGAATCGTAATCCATCTTCATCCTTCTCTTCAACCTCCATTGGTTCTCCCTCTAGAGCTACACGTGTCTGCATCACACTAAATTCCTCCTTCTCTCTAACAACTCCACCTTGTCCTCGGCGCAGCGACTGCTTCTTCTTCTCTTTCATATTGAAATAGTCTTCCTCAGGATCGATACGAAGTAGATTCTCAATCAATTGAACCACTTCCATCACTACAGCAGTACTCAGATTCCCAAACATATTCTTCTTCACATTTCGACGAAGATGGCCCTTCTCTGTGCGATGTTCAGGTATCGATAGTTCTTGATTATCAAGGAGACAGAGAATTGATTGCTGGACTAAGAGAGGTTGGAGATCGAACAGATAATAGAGGAATGAATTACAAGAAATGATGGTTGTGAGACGTAGGAGAGATGGAGCTTTGATCGCATGGATACACGAATGTGGTAAGGATTGTAACAACGGTGTAAGTGGAGTGAAGAAATAGGGAGAATATATGGAATACGGAATAGAAGGGAAATAACCAATAAACTCCATCATTCGACGCAAACAGAGAGTTCGTAACTTCTTGAGTGCCTGAGGTGTAACAGTCTTAAACTCCTCAGTTTCCACATCATTCTCATCCTCATTCTCATCCTCTGTATCTGTTCCCAAACACTCACTAATCCGTTTCAAAGCAAACGCAAGAATGAGAAGATAAACATGGACATAGCTTTGAAGCTTACTTGCCATGGTACGTATCACATCCTCCAGTAATACCAACAGGCCGGTTATTCGTCTCCAAGAGATTTGATCACGTCTGTTCCACAACTCATTCACACCTGTGATCACCTCATCAGTTGTTGTAGGGATGTTAGTTGGAAATTCATTGAAGAACCCATTACATGTGATCCTAACAAAAACCACCAACTCCTTCTCTTCCAGAGTACATAGATAAGACATAACCGAAGATCGTTTGGAAGAGAGTGTTCCACGATTCAAGCGTGTTCGTGAAAGAATCCGACCATACAACAACCGTGTGATTACCAACACCATTTCAAATCGATCTTCATTCTTAACCATACCCTCAGAAGCACTTAAGAAGAACGTTGTGATACAATCACGGAATGTCAAATCATCACACATCAGTAACAGTTGGTCTTTGTAAGCTTTGATGTGACTTGGTTCACTTCGATCATAGCTCCAATCCATTTGACTATTTGATTTCAACCCATAATAGTCACAGAGAATCTCAACACAGATCTTCTGAATCTCACTATCACTTCGCATCAACAAGTTCATAGTGAAATCTCTGATCACTTGTTCTGCAAATATATTCTTCACTTGCTCACCTAAGTTCTTTAACAGTTTTAGGAAAATCAGTAATCGTTTTGAACTCTCTCCATTTGACATACATGGGTTCATACTCACATAATTGCCAACAATTAAGGAATCCCCGCGATATGAACGAATATACGGATCATCTCTTGTGGCTGATGCAAAGAAATGATCACGAATGAACAGAAGGAAGAGAGTGATATAATCGCGGTTATACTTGTATAACTGTGGAGCGATTATTGATAACAGCGAATATAAGGAATTCCAAATATATGAACTATCAGCACAACTACAATCAAACCCTTACTGAACACCTACTCAAAGAGAATCTCATCTGAAGACGAATAGATACATGATCGAGGAACTCTCATAGATCCATACTTCACACTTAGCTGAATACGAATGAAAGGTCGTTCTCTCAACTGGAGATGTTCTTCACGAACTTCCGTTACTTCACTCTGTAGTTCCTTCTCCTTCTCTTCTGTCTCCATTGCCTCAGCTGAAGGATTAGGTTTGGCAGATTCAATCTCTTCTCGAGTATACAACACTCCATCCTCATCGACGTATCCACTGATATGAAGCAGACGTGTTTGAAAACAAGACCAGACTTCAGCTGGATACAAACGAGTGAGAGTTTCAAGAGAAGAAGAGGCCTGTTTCCACAACGGGGACCATTTGATTGAAAAGACCCCAAATAGATACGAGATTACAGCCAGAACCATTTCTTTAGGGAGAAGTTTCAAGTAACAAGGAGTCAAACAACGTTGAATCAGTGCGATTCGAGTGGCTTCCCCTTCTAGAGTAAGAGGAAGTTCTTCCGCTTGGAGAAGAATGGAAAAGGTTTGTGTGGTTCCTATGTATGCAGGGACTTCAGAAGAAGAAGGATCCAGGAGGTACTAGGATAAAAGTGAGACGAACATGTGTACTTCAGGTTGAGTGAATTCACAGAAGAATTGTAACCAGGATTCTCGTAACAAATGAGAGGATGAAGAAAGAATTGGATGATACTGAGAGAGAAGAGAGCGTAGTAAGGATTCAGTAAGAGAACTTGAAGGAAGACGATGAAGATTAACTAAGCATAAGTCATAATTCTTGACTTTACCAGCAATCTGCTTCATGATAACAGGTTCACGAGACATAGAATGTATTACTGTCAATATCCAATCAATCGATACATCTCCACTCATTACACCTTGGATACATTCACTCATACACACAATTTCTTCATTGGACCATTGCTTTATGCTCAACCGAGAATGAGTATGAGATACCTCATACTCACTGATACGTTTCTCAATGAACTGCTTACAGATTGCTCGCGAAGATGTTGTTAGAGCATTCATCTCATTCAAAACATGAAGAATCTGACTCAAAGGCCTCAGATTGAGTGACTCAGTCAATTGTTCATTCATTCGATCCATCATCCGTTTCATATTCTCACAATCCTTCACAGATTCCTTCGTGTTCTCATCCAATTCGTCAACGCTATCACAAAGCAACACTAGAGTTCTATCATTCAACTCACTCTTCAGACACAAGCCAAACACAGCATCAACCAGACTCTTCATCATTGCTGTACCTCCAACATTCCTATTCAATGCATTGAACAGATAAGTGGAGTATTCATGGATTCGCAAAAACTAGGACTAATTCCAGTATTCCATTTATACTATTGTTTCTGAATAAGTTGAAATACTTCCAATCAAAGCCACAAATCGTTGAATCAACTTCAACTGTACAGTGATCTTGCTTTGATTATGAGAACAATACGTCCAGAGAGCGTAGGTAAGCGATAGCAACGAACCTCTCAAATCATCACTAGCTGAAGGATTGGTGAAATGAATTACTTGCTACAGATCAAGGAGAGATGGAACGTCTACCTGAAGACATGCATCAAACACTGCTGGATTGGCTTCACAATGACTGCCATTATTAAACTGTATCCAGATTGTGAGAATGTCAATCAAATTACCAGCATGAATAGGATCACAGTGAGATAGACTCTCCAAGATTGCCATGATAAAGCCATTACTATGTACAGGAAGAATATACTCAGCCAACACATATTGCAACTCCAGCATCACTGATATGAATGTCGTTGAAGGCATATTTGATCCATCCTTCTCAAGTGATTTCTTTCCAATTACGATGTCTAATAGAGACTTATAGATCCCTAATCCATGTTGTCTGGCTTGACCACTCACACCTCGGATTGATTCAAAGAGAAGTGAGGAAATGCCAAGAATCATCGAATCACTAATTGTTGGTTTCCGTGCCACTGCTTTCAGAATTATTGTTAATTCTTTGATTTGCTCATTTAATTGCTCTTTGGAAAGGCGTTTAGCACTGCTTTCAGTTCCATTTCCTTGATGGGATCGCAATCCCATGTGACGAAGCAAATAACAGTAGGATTCACAAGCAAACTGACGAATGAATGGGGCACGATTTCCAAATAGTGGGCCATAATACTTACGTATAAGTGAAATATTGTTACGAATGTCATTCCCACTAAGATTACGAAACATCAGAACAAGGGTCTGAAAGACGTTAGAAGTACGTTCTGGTTCTTTCTGGTCCAAAAGAGAGAGCAAAGCAGTTAGAAGCTTATCGTAGTATTTGATCAGTTCTCCTCTACAAATGGAAATTCAATAGGATTTGAACCTCATATCAATGGAAAGGGTGACAATCAATTCGAGGATAGAGTTTAAGGCTTGTGTATTCGGGACTAAAAGATGTTCTACAGTAATATCCACAACTGTAGAGAGATTGTGAAGCAACATCTCCGGACTTTGGACCTTATTGAATACCTAGGCATAATATACATCCCATTCAATGCACCTCATTAAAATAAAAGACAAAATCATCACAAATCTCGAAATTGTTGCGGATGTTCTTCAACTCTTCCAGGAAGTGAGTTGAATTGTCTGCAATCTAGAAATTAGACTTTTCATAATCTCTGTTACCTTTTCAGCTCGCTTGCTATAGCGTAAAGTGGCTACCTGGACAACACTGTTCACAGTGGTCACTCGATCTTCGAAGTTCAAATACCGAAATCTAAGAATCGTAGATAGACGTTCATTTCATACCTTCGGCCTGAATTCGTCAAACTGTTGAACTCTTTCACACGGTCACCCATCTTATTCTAGAATAATTAAAGAATCAATGGAAGATAATTCAACAGAAAGAGAGACCTGTTGAAAAGAATTCTGATTAACAATCGTTTTCATAACAAACAATCCCAAAAAAATAGAAACAATAGTTCTAAAATAGTTCTTCATAATATGAAGGTTGAAGATTATAACAGATAGGAAAATTAGTCACATTCTGGTATTCGCTAGTCAGCCATTCCTGGAAACCATTATAAACCTTTCTCATTTGGTTTCCAGGTCCTAATGTACGAGAATACATCTTACGGAAAGTAGAACTACAAGTGAATCAACTCAATGAGAACATACTCAGGATGAGGATAATCAGTAGCAAAAGCATGATTTAAAACATAAAAAGAAAAACCGGCTTGACGAAGATGTTCAAAGAATTGAACCTTATTATAACCGTAATTAGTAAAAAGGGGATAAAACAGAGGAGATTTCCTGGAATACTTCAGCATCATGTATCTACAGATTAGTGTGCCTATTGAATAAAAACGGTTCCATCATATCAGTAATAAAACAACGGACACGAGAAACATGAGATTCAGAAGAAGCAACATACCATTCAGGCATCAAATACATCTAAGTGAGAACTACCAACTAACTCCAACATGAGTTCGAATCAATCGTTTGTTTGAAAAACAGTTCTTAGAGCTCACACAAGCAATAAGCTCGTATTTGTTCTCTGGTTGGAAAGCATTCGTACTAATCTCTGATTCATTCATTTTTATCATACTAATAAGCACAGGACTCTGCTCCTGAGCATTTCTTCACAATACTATCATGACGATAGAAGAATATTGGAAGAATAACAGCACTCGAATCACTCTGAATAATCGTTTGTGGAATTTTCTTTAACTCGTCATAAGTATTCACTATTTTTGTCATTCCAAAAATATTCAATACCACTAACACGCAAATCCATATCCAGAATCAAAAAATGAGTTGTACGAATATTACGAATAGCCAGATTCCTAAGTTCATTAATTGGGAAAACATTGTAATGTGGATGCATCCGATCAACCAAATACAAAATGAACGTCAGACGTTTAGGGAAATGATGACGATTAATAAAACGAATTGCATAGAACTCATTCTGAGAAGGTGTATGCATTACAACAACAATAGGGCTATCCATCAATTGCATACAAAAGAAATACCCTCTGTAACGGTACAAGACATTACGAAGAGAAAACAATCGATTATAACTATAAATGACCATAACCGCGGTTATGTCATAGGTTGCATTTGCAGAAGGAAACCATGCTATTCTATGAAATACCATTTTCAGACCTACGTTTAGCTTCTGTACTCACTTCACTTTCTTCTCTATCCCCTACAAACTTCCGAATCAGAAAATGTTCTTGATATATAGAATGTGCCACAAATCGTTTAATGCCCATCGGCATTGGACAGCCATCACAGAGTGAAGGATTATCTGAGTATACAAACACATTTTGATATGACTCTTGCCTATCTCCTCGTCGTGATGACTGCAGATTCTTATACGCTGTGTAGATCTCCATTTGTGTGACTGGCCTGTTTGATGATACTAACCGTGATTGTTGAATTTGTTTCCGCAACCGTTCCCATTCATCTTCACGATCCAACTGGAGTTCTGCTGTCATCTCCTCGTATTTCTTGAGTGCCGTTTGAAAGCAACTTGAATGATTCATTCGTTCCGTTAGGGTAGTTACAACTCGCATCTCTCGTTGACGGATTCGTTTGAATACTAATCGTGTATGACGAATGTCCATATGATCAGCAGGTAAACGGATACTCTGATCCTGAAGTGTTTCATTCTGCATGATCAGGAATTCTGTCATATTCCTTGTATCATAATCATGTTTAAGGAAAGGAGCATCGTACTTACGATTCCTGTAACGACAAGCTGCTTGTGATGAGAATGCGTAATGAGTTCGAGGCAGTTCTGATAAACCCTTCTTTGTGACTCCTGATACCAGCAATGAACATGACTCTTTCCCTACTGTGATGTCCAAATAAGCAGGTTCTTCAGGATCTGTGATAATCCCTTCATCAATAAAATCCTCTGGAACATCATCATAATAACGAATCCGCTTAGGTCGTGGTTTCTTCAGAACAGTCTTGTTAGATGAGTAAGACTTTAAAGACGTAACACTGGCTGATTTAACCACTTTGGGCTTTTGTAAAACAGATGATGGTACTGGAGATACAACTCGAATCAAATGTTGACTTGAATCATTCTTCTTCTCTTGTTCATTTTGAGGTTGATTTGGAGTTGACTCATTAGTCTGGTTAGAAGACTGATCTGAAGTTGGCTCCTTAGTCTGTTCAAAAGACTGATCTGGAGTCTGTTCCGTAGGCTGGTCAGAAGACTGATGTAGAGTTAACTCATTAGTCTGTTCAAAAGATTGAGCTGGAGTCTGTTCCATAGTCTGCTCTTCAGTCTGCTCCTCAATCTGCTCTGAAACCAGTTCCCGAGTCTGTATCCCAGAAGCTGGTAACAGTGTAGTAAATGAATGCATCAAAACAGGAGGTTCTGTAGTAGCAGCGGGTGCATTAGTCAAAACACAACCCTCACATACAACATCCTTAACTTTAGATGGGAAAAATCGACTATCACGAACCCGACTTACATTTCTTTCCCCAGAGACTATAAATTGAGAGAAAAATAAGAACAATCTACAAGAACGCAAATCAAGTCTAACGATTCGGATAGATCTTGATCTAACAGAACGATAATTGTTAGATCTACAAAATATTAGACTCCAGACTCAAAAACTCTTACGATGAAACAGACGACCAATAAGGCAATGCAACAAGTAAAAGGACTAAAAATAAGATAGCTGTGAACCGTTGATTCTTAATCAACCGCTCACTCATACCCGTCGTATTGTTATTGAGATACCAGGAATAAAAACTAAATATCCTTGTTTTCTGGAAACATTCCACAGTTCACGTGCTGCTAGAAAACGGTTGTTACAGTGAAGGTAAACCATAATCAAACCCTATAAATCTATTGTTGCTTAACGATTGCTTGATCACAGCTTCTATAGGACAAATGTTGGATTCCTTCCGTATTATTATTCGTAGGTATTTCAATTCAACTATTAGACGGTTTGGTGGGTTTCTTCCATTTTGGAGGCAGTCGTGGCAGCGGAGACAGTCCTGTATTCGAAGTATTTATGTCCCTATTCTAAGTAATTTACATCCAGTTGGAGTATTAGCTCGATGCTATTCTCAAGAACGACAAAATGTATTTATTTGCAGAAACTGTGGAAAGGAGTATACGAAATGGCAAGGTCAATGTTATGCTTGCCATACTTGGAACACCATTGAAGAAAGGGAGAAAAATATGAGTGTGAAGGGAAGTAACCCACGAGTAAAACGGATTCAACCACTTAAATTGAATGATATTGTTCCTAATGCTCATTCTCGCATCCATCTCCAGGGAAACGAGATTAACCGTGTATTTGGAGGTGGAGTTGTTCCTGGATCGTTAGTATTGATTGGAGGTGAGCCTGGAATTGGGAAAAGCACGCTGTTGTTGCGGATGGCTTCGGATATATGTCAAAACTCTACTGGAGGCGTATTGTATGTTTCTGGAGAAGAAAGTGAGGATCAAGTGAAACTTCGATGTGATCGTCTCGGAGTGAAAGATGCCAATTTGTATCTCGTTCACGAAACAAACTTGGACTCTGTCATTCAATTGGTCGAACAGAACATGGCTACTCAAAATCCCTTTACTGCAGTGGTGATTGACTCTATTCAGACTGTAGAAACACAAGAATGTCCTTCACCTCCTGGGTCTGTTGCTCAGGTACGATTCTGTACCTCCCGACTTCAAGATCTTGCCAAATCATTGAATACCACTGTTCTAATTACAGGGCATGTCACGAAATCAGGAGATATAGCAGGACCACGTACATTGGAACATATGGTGGATACTGTTTTGTATATGGAGGGAGATCCCATCACGCACACTCGTATTCTGCGGAGTATGAAGAACAGGTTTGGAGCAAGCAATGAGATTGGAGTGTTTGATATGACAGATAAAGGTCTTTCGGAAGTAGCAGATGGAGTCATTCCTCATTCTATAGAAGTCGGATCTGTACTCCTGCTTTCTCACAAATATTCCACGGAATACAAGGGATGGAACCACTATTCCAGTATTATCTGAAGGTTCTTGTGTGGGTATCATCATGAATGGGTCTCGTTCACTTCCTGTAGAGGTATCTATTGTTGTTGTGTTCGACATAGTTCCAAGCACTTACAAGCAAGGTGAATACACAATTTCGACCTCCAATCAGCCGATGTATTGGTTTGTCATATGATCGACTACAAATGTTGTTGGCTGTTCTAAAGGCAAAGGAAAAGATATCAATCGGGAGCTGTGATGTGTTTGTGAGTGTTGTAGGAGGAATTCAAGTGTTGGAGTCAGGCTCGGATCTACCTGTGGTTATGAGTCTGGTATCTGCGATGAAGAAGGAATCTCTGTTATCAACTACATGTTTTGTTGGGGAGGTTGGGTTGACAGGTGAATTGCGACCTGTCCAGCAGATGGAGAGCCGGTTGAAGACAGCTTCTTCGTTGGGGTTCCTTCAGTGTTATACAGCATATGCAGAAGGATCAACGATTAAAGACCACTATGTGAGAAATGAGGAAATGAGTCATTCATAGGGAAATATGGAAGTGATTCAGATGAAATGGGTCAGAGATGTTATTGATGACATATTTGAGTCATGATTCTGTTTGTTGAATCGAGTCAATATCACTAAGGATATGATTCTTCAAAGTTCATTATCTCACATTGAATAGTATGAATCGAAGATTCTTTCTCTTATTCATCTCGGTGATTGCCTCTTCACTAGCAATGACAGAAGAATCACGTTCTATCGCTTTAGCTTTCACATCCAATATTCTTTCTGGAATTAATGCGCTGCCTCAGGAAATGCAACTCGAAACAGTTGAAGTACATCAGTTCTATAGCAATAACGATTAGAAAATGCTTATAGATCAGCAAACAAGGCGAAGATTGGATGGGGAAGAAATCAGAGAGATCTTCTATGTTCAACTCCAACCTGAAACACCTCAGTATGAGATTCTAGACTGCATCCAACAACAAGATCCTCTATCGTAAGATCTCGATTGGGTTTTGAGATGTAGCGAAGCCGAGATGGTTGGAGGAAATAGCCACTCCATCATCGTCTATACTACAATATCTCTTCTAAATACACTTTTGAGCGAAAACAGTGGTGTGATCACGTTCTTCCGATTTCCTCCAATTTCCAAAATTACTGTGCAACTAATGAACAGTATTCAAGAACAGTCCTCAGAACCGATTGTTTTAGGAATACGATGTATGGGAAAGGAGGATTCTTTGTTACAATGGGAAACTCAACTGACGAATTTACTGGCCACTCCACTGGAGAAAGCAGAAGGATCACCAGTGGAACAAATGCTTCATATGATTGAATACATTACAATGAAGAGTTGGGATGATGATTGTGAACCATCTGTATCCATCCTTCCTGTAGATGATATGTACTAGTAAATGAAATTGAAATCGTTTTTATATAGTATTTCTATCTCTTTTGTGGATCTTCCACTTGTAGCAGCATTTTTCGCTTCTCAAGTGAATGTAATCATGGTAGACAAGGTAATGGATTACACTTTCCCTCCTTCTGTTGACCAGTCACCTGAAGAAGAATCATTGCCTCGTCTACTACGTGACTATGGAGCACAGGAAGTGATGAGTACAAGAACCGATGTGCAGCCATTATACAATCATGGTATCCATGGAGAGGAACAACTAATCGGACTAACTGACACGGGGATTGATATCTATAGTTGCTTCTTCTATGATCCAGAACATGAAGTACGATATCGGATTGGCGATGCTGATACTCTTCATCGCAAGATAAGCATCTACATTCCGTATAGTAATGATAGAGAAGACGGAGTTGATGCTCATGGCACTCATGTTGCAGGAACGTTGGTTGGTGAGTCTAAACAAGATGATCGTTATAATGTATCTAAATCCCTTTTCATTAATTCTCAGGGAATTGCATATAAGGCTAGACTAGTGTTTGAAGATATTGGAGAAGGATCAGGTTCCAATGCTAAACTTCAAACACCTCGTCGGATTGTGAATCTTGTTGATATGGTCTACAGTCAAGGAGCACGTATTCATAGTGCTAGTTGGGGAGCTTATGCCTCCACCTATACTTCTGATACATCTTCTATTGATAGTTTCATGTTGTTTTTCGATCAAAATATTACTCTAGATCAAATCATCCTGATTGCTTGGTTGTTTTTGCCGCAGGAAATGATGGTGAAAAGGGGTATTCCAATGAATGTCCTATAATCTATAGAGAAGGAAGTGTATATTCTCCAGCAAGTGCTAAGAATGTGTTAAGTGTGGGATCTGTGTACAATTCTCCATCATATAATGATATTCGTGCATCGTTCTCTTGTATGGGTCCTACATCAGATGGTCGAATCAAACCGGATATTCTAGCACCTGGAGTGAATATTGATTCGGCTGGGTCCAGTGGAGAGCAGGAAGAAACCTGTCGACTTGCAGTGAAGTCAGGAACCTCCATGTCCACACCCATTGTCGCAGCTACGGCTTCTCTCTTCTCTCAGTATCTTCAAGAAGGGTTCTATCCAACAGGAGAAGCCGTTCCTGAGAATGGGTTCATTCCCACAGCAGCCACTCTCAAAGCAATGGTCATCCATAGTGGGCAGTCGATTCGTGGAGAAGGGAATCCACTCTTCCCTAAAACCATATCGACTCCTCTTCCTGACAATCATCAGGGGTTCGGTAGGATGGATGTGAAAAGGTAGAAGCACTGAATATGATTGATGAATAGTGTATTGTATTGGAGGAATGCATCATCCTTCAATCTTATGATCCACGAGTGGGAGGTGAATCGGACCACAACGCATCTCTTCTTCACAATGCTCATCAATCCGACAAAGCAACTGAAACTAACACTGGTGTGGACGGACCCTCCAGCCTCAACATTCAGTAGCAATGTGATGGTTAATGATCTCGATCTGACTGTGGACTACAACGGAACCATATATTATCCAAATAAGTAGTCATCATCAAATCAAGTCACTCTTAGTCTCAATTCTTTTGACAGGAAAAATAATATCGAAGTGATTCTGATTCCAGCAAAGACCATTCCTCAACAGCAAGCAAATATTACTATCAACATCGATGCATATCGTTTAGAGACCAAATCTCAAGTATATCTCTTCCCAGTCTCTCATTCTGTAGCCTTTTTCACTGATAGTCACAGGAACGTTTGATACCGAGAACCAGCCTATAGTATATAGTGACTCAGCCCTTCGACCCACAATCTCAATTTTCCTTCTTATAATCGCCACAATTTTTATAATCATTTAATAAAATACCTGTTTTCAATTACATGCGTTATGACTTAACCATCAACTTTGTACAAAGTGTAAGTGCTCGGGTTTTGAGAATCCTTTCTTTTCGTATCTCAATTAATTCTTTGTAATGGTAACGTACTTTTATTCTGTTTTGTTGATTACCATGTAGAACAGAAGAAAAGAAGAGGAACATCATTGTATCCTTCCTCTTTCTATGTCTCTCGTACTGATACTCTTTCTGATTGACTTTCGTAGATTCTTCTTTTTTATGTATATCTGGAGTTCATTTTTCCAGTTGTTTCATTCGTTTTCGATCATCAAGTCTTCGTTCATATTTCTCTTTAACGTATCAGATTTATCGGCGTTGCTATATGTATGATCCTATTTGTGTTGAGCAATCTGAAAGCGTTATCTCTTGAAGTTGCTGAAGCAAGAGAGGTACATCTCTCTTTTGCAGTAATGACCATCTTCGAGTAGTCATTACGGGTAGAATATTATCTGTAGGGTATTAAATGAAATCGCCCGTAATTTAGCTGGTTATCTTCATGTTCCTGGACCGATGCTGAAAGATATTGGCTTCATGTTGATTCCGGAGTTTCACAATCAACTTTTAGCAAGGTTTGGGTACTTGATTATGAGTCGTACCAATCATTAGTGATGTGCTTTCATTTATTCCATTTATCATATTGTGCTATTTAGCATTGCGAATGGACGGAAACCACATCGGTAAGTTCCTCAGTGACAACCTCCGCATTTTCTCCATTTATTACCTTGTTCGCGCCTTCTGTGAGCCTGTAACACTTCTTCCTGGACCTGCAGTTCATTGTCGTCCTGGAAGTACATTCAATCCACCAAAAGAGTAGTTTTCGATAATCTTTATGATGAGTAGTTGGGTTGATATTGTGGCGCATATGCCTGTGGATGGTCTTTCATTCTCATCTTGTGGAGATCTGATTCCTTCTGGACATATTGGTTTTACTGTGATGGGACTAATCGCGATCATGAGAGCTCTTCCTAAGCGATGGACACCCTGTAAAGAAGTGGAGTGACAGTAATGAATAGATCGAAGGGGTTTGTCGGTAGTGTGTATTCTGTATGTGTTTGTAACCATCTTCTTCATTCTTGCTTATCGAAAACACTATACTGTCGACCTTATTGTGGGTATCTTTTTATCAGTCTTTATGTAAGTCAACAGGTTGGAATGAATTGTAGTTCTGTTTTATATCGCGATGGATGGTCTATAACTTTGATATCAAACGAGCCACAGTATGAACCTCTGTCTGTGGTCGTTTCAAACTAGAATCCTGTTTGTTTCAATACATAACGCAGATGGCGGGAATTTGTTGGAGGGAATACTTCCACGGGAATTCCGAATCCATTGTTTGAACTTAAAGATGGATGAAGTGGAAAACAGTTTGGAGATTCGATCTCCTATGACTGTTAAGAAGTATGAATGAGTTGAATTTCCTCAAAACCAGACGAATTGTTCCGTTTTCAGATACTCAAGGTCTGTCTCCATCTCCAGTAGTTCGGTTTAGTTATGAGGCTTTATTAATAGCGATCTACCAAGAAACGGAAGGAACAAGCTCTGGATGCTTCTCCCAAAGATGATTCATTTGAAATGATCGATGTGGAAAAGGAGGTTCAAAATCTCTTTACAGATCCTGTAACCCATTTGCGAGTATTGCCGTTTTTTGTGGATTAATTCTAGTCATTGCAACCTATGACATCTCCACAACAGATTGAAAACATAACTTCGGATCTCCAAAATTCGATAGACGAATTTCGGTCTTTTATCTCTTCAAATATTGTATCTATTTACTATAATGTATTCTGAATAGTCTCGACTGTCAGAGCAGATATCCCAGTCTTTCACGAAATCCTCTTCTTCCAACTCTCAGTCTGCTTCTTCCGATCCTATAGTGGAAAAGGAAACAAAAGACGATAGTATCGAACGGATTCTCAAGATCGTAACTCAGAATAATCAGATGTTAACGACTCTGTCTTCGGAACCAAAGCAGGAGAAGTCAAGCGATGCTTTAAGAACGGAAATGAATCAGTTACGAGCAACTCTTGAAGCTGAAAGTGCCAAATGTAAGAAGCTTCTAACCTTGTTGGATGACACGATCCATGAAAATGATATAGTGAAAATGATTGACTTTACTGATCTGTAGATGGGGGAAGATCTGGAATCCATGCGAGTGGAATTGAGTAAGAGAATCTCTTCGGAGATTGAATATGTATGATGTTTAGTATGAGTCTCATGTAGACGGTACTCTATAATGGAATGAAAGAAAGTGTGGAACAGTCAGAAGCTGCCATGTTGGAGTATCGAGATCATTGTGAGAAGCTTGAGGAAAAGGTCCAAGAACTGGAGAAACGACTCCAATATCTTCAGAAACCAATGCCTGAATGTGAAGAAGATGAAGTATCGCTTCCTGAAGAGACTGTCGAAATCAAACAGGAATCAGATGTCAAGAAGCTTCAATCGATGGTAAATACCTATCTGTTTACGAATCAAACCTTGATTCAACAAGTGGCAGAATGGAGAACACGATACCTTCAGAACTCGAATAAGGAGTGGAAATCAGAGATGGAGAAACGGATCCATTCTCTGGAAGAAGAGAATAGTACCTTGAAGAAGGAGAATGAGGAGATGCGTGGACTTCTTAGTAAAACGGATTTGACTGATTATCAGTATATTGAGGATTCGTCATCTTTAGCTGATTAGAACTGTACAATAGACATTGTTTGTAACAAACATGGAATCCCATCTTACGTTGACGGATCGATGCATATCGACCTGCAGCGTATCCAGCTTGATACCATGCTAAAAGCAATTGAGAAAGAGCTTCTTGTTCTTCGAGATCAGGTACTGTTGGTATAAACGAATTCTGATAGTTTGTTGACATTTGTGGAACAGTTCCAGCTGAGGTTGGAGAAGGATGGACAGGATTATCAACTGGAATTGGAGTCGGCTTTGCTGCTGGCGCTACAAACGCTTCGGATTCTATACATCAATCTACTTATCCACAATAACGATCTTCACTCGTTCCCTCATCTTCAGTAACTGTACGCTTAAATATGATCTATCACTGTAATATCCAAGTATTATCACTTACTTTTGATTTCTTCTTTGGATTTGAGTCCTTTGAACTACAGATTATTTCCTTACAAAAGAGATGTACGGCTCGCTTTTTAGAGGGATTTCCTTTTCGTTGTGTGTTGCAGCTGCTCGTTCAAAGGCCTAAAGGAATAGTCACTCATTTTGATCTTACATCCAAAAGAGCAGTATCGTCCCATGCTTCTTCGCCTAATGGAGCAGCAATCTCTCCTACTTCACTCATATCAGAATAATCTTATCCTAGTGAATCTGACACGTTGCATTGTGACTTTCTACGGGTTTAAAATCTGTATCACTTATCATCGGAGGAACTGTATAATTGGAGTAATCTCCAATTATACAGTCTAGTATGTGGAAAACAATCAACAATCATGTCTAATCACTGTTTCACATAGATTATAAAGTTTCTAACTGTTCTGATAATTCGTGTACAAGCACCACGTACAACAGATCAACGCACTCTAATATGTGTAGCGTCCCAAATTTGGCATAATGGATGTGGTAAACTATTGTTCTATATCCTCATTTCTTTGCAGAAATGCATTCTCGAACAATATCCAGTCCAATGAGATTCGGTTTTATCCTTCTTCACAATTCTCATTTTTAAATAATGCGATCTATTTCTATTCCTTTACTTACTCTACTGCTTGTTTTGGTGAACTGCCGTCGAGGAGACCGTTATCATGGAGATAGTGTAAGACTCACCGATATTGACACTCTAACATTCTACAACAATAGATATACAACTGGCTATCGTTCAAAGTAAGAAATCAAGTTGTTCTATTGATCTTTAGACCTATTCGTCAAATGAAATGTATAAGTGGTTATTCAAATTGCAGACATGCTCCTTCCAATATGCAATGTTACAATCGTGGTACAGATGGAAGAGACGTCCAAGTAGACTGTGAAAAGTGATTTTGATCAATAGTGGGAATGTAAAGCTGAAATGGAAAAAGGATATTCTTTGGGACGAACTGAAGTGTCATGTGAAGGGTATTCGTATCCTGGTACGCAACTTGGAGAGTTGGTGATTTTTAGACGATCCTTACATTCTTGCAGGTTCTTGTGGAGTAGAATTCGAAGTAAACAAGAATCACGATTACTCTACCTACAATCATCATTATTCGAATTCATCATTCGATTGGAATCCATTTTCATGGATAACTGGATTCTTCAATTTCATTTTCTTTCTTGTTCTCATATTCTTTTTCGTTTTTATGATTGGAATGAATAATATTGTTCGTGTGATGTAGGGATAGTTTTATTGGGTAAGGGATAGAGCTGGCATTTTCAAGATCATCTTCTTCCCTGTTTATTTGCTCACATATTGTTGCAACTGTTGTCGTGGACCTGCCTATGCTACCTATATGCCGCCTCCACCTCCCATGTTCCATGTAAGCAATTAACAGAAGTGTTCATGAATAGAATACCTTTGGAGATGGATGGATCTGGTATCATATGGGCCGAGAAGATGAACGAAGGAATTCATATCGTCGTTCGGTTCCTGTGTATGAATCCTATAACTATTCAAGTCCTTCCGACTCGGATTCTACTCATGTGTCAACTTCTTATGCCTCCACAAAGAGACGTTAATTTGTAGTATTGTTGTGGGTTCATTGTTTGGATCAAACAAAGGAATGGAACCAAAATTGAATACCCAGAGCAATAATTACACACAATACAATCCAAATGAAGTAACGATTCAATGATGTTCTCTTCTCTGTCTTCACATCACTTGTCTCTTTCACAACTCCACATTCTTCACCACACTCCAAAACAATTTGTTGTATACTCCGTTCATCATATCCTTTCATCTCTTGAATATCACAACATTTCATTATATCCTTCTTCTTTCCACACATACAACGTACATGAACATCTACTTCACATCGTTCACAGCATGTCCCCTCATGACAGATCCGTTGACAGCCATGACGACATCCTTTCAAAGGAGTTCCACAGATCTTTCCACACGAGAACCAGCCCTTCTTCTTCTCTGAACTCACATCACAACATCGAAATTGACGAGATGATTTCCCACAATAGCAAGGGCGTTTCACCATTAGTGTACAAGGATCACATGGACCTGCATGGCAATACACACGATTACAAGGATGATTACAAGTACTTCGTCCAGGGCACTTCTCATGACACTCTTCACATGGTAAGGATGGATTGTGACATGGTTTCTGACAGTACTATGATCATCACGGGATTCCTATACATACATGTTTACCACATGACAATAATCGATTGCATTTTTGAGTACAGAAAACTGGAGTATTTTTGTCACAGCAAAGAATAGAGATCATACAATGTTTCCCTTCACATTCCTTTTCAATGCGAGTATGACAAGGAGGACAAGGATGATTCTCATGACAAATAGCCTGACAAGTGTGACCACAAGGAAGAAGAGCATTACAAGTAAGGATACATTCGGGACAATTTCCGGAATGGCAATAATGATCTTGAATTTTGGAATGATGACAATGAGATGGTTTCTGACATAGTTGTTGACAAGGAGGATAGAGAGAACGACGGAACTCCTTACAGGGAACCTCCATCGAAGTGTATCCACAGTCACACGTAATGGTGACTGTAAGTGAACATGAAGGGCAGGCTCCAGCATGACAAGGAAGCAAGCAAGTATGGCGACCACATGAAAGTGGTTTGTTACAGATCTTGATTATCAAGAATCCTTTAATATACCTACGATTGTACATGGAGTATGTTGCCCATCACAACAGCGACGGTTACATCGGTGACGACCACAAGAACGGAATTCTTGGCATTTTTGTGTACAAAGGAATTCTTGAGAGCAGGGGACTTCAGCTGTTTTAGTTCCACATCGACATTTCTTAGAAACAACGATAAGACAGGAAGGACATGGAGGAGGATGACAATTGGCAGTACAGTGATGACCACAAGGAAGAAGCTTGTCACAGTATTGATGACAAGAAGGAGTAGGGTCTGTACAGGGAATCACGAAAGCTAAGAATCAGAGGACTCATTCAGATTCACTCTTTTTACCACAGAAACACTTCCGAGGAGGCTGATTGGGACAGGGTGGACAAGGACCTTCGTGACATGCTAGAGGGCATGTGTGATGACCACAATCAAGTGATTTTCCGCAGATTCGACCACAAGAATAAGAAAGAGCATTTGATGTACCACAAGGAACATCTCGTTCTTCTGCTCCACAAAAACACTTCTGATGAACTGACTCTTTACAAGGAGGACAAGGACCGTAATGGCACTTCACCTTACAGAGATGATGGCCACAGACAAGGTGTTTGAGGCAGGGAAGATTACAGCAACTCTCGGGGGACTCAATGTGTTGCATACTACAACGTACAGTTCGTCTCGTCTTACCGCATGGGCAAGTGATGGTGACAATTCGAGGACAAGGAGGACAGCGACCTGGATGACAACGTTCATTACAAATATGGCCACAGGGCAATTGCTTTTCACAGAGATTTCCACAGGAATGGGGAGGTAACCAGGGATCGAATGCCGGATTTTCCTCCTTTCCACAGTAACAGAAATACTTGTCAGGAACGTATGTGAATTCTTGGAGACAATTTTTGCTAGGATCATTATCAGACGAACATAGAACTTACCAAGTCCAATTTCGTGAAACAGAGGAAGCAGAAACTCGATTCTTGATTGCCTCCGCAATCTTCTTCTGTAAACATGTTTGAGCCCTATTCTGTTATCCACATTTGTATCAACCAACCATGCTTTCACACACTTCAGATGATACACTACAAAACACTCAGGACACTGCCAAACCGACTCTTCATGACCAATCTAGAGTATTTAATAAGAATCAGCACAATACTTCTTCCAAACAAACCGAGCAGTTCATTTCTGAAGAATTAACAATCGGTTGTTGTATAATCAAGTTGGTCTATCTACAGACTTTTGTGGTTGAATGTGTGTAACAATGCGAACTACACTCCCTTCAGTAAAATAGGATCCATCAATGAAAAAACGCTTATAATTCCTTATCAGAACTTGATATGAAACATATTAGGTGGTTTGATAACTAATAGCTAGAAGTGATACCTTTTTGAAGAACCAAGATGGTTCCTTAAACTTCACATGATGTTGGTAGTTATCAATACAATCGAATCCAGCAATGTTGAATTATAGGAATAATCAAAGAATGCAAAAAATGGGCATCATGAATTGAAATGTATCCTTATTAAATGCATCCAATAGCAATAAGGTATTTGAGAACACCACACATTTTTCTAAATGAAGAGTATCGTCGTTGCTCTAACAATTGTATCATTGGTATTTGCTAGTCCTCTTCGTGGTGAAGAGAAGTGTATGTAAGATACCCTCTTTTCACGTATAGTTTGTGGAACGTATGGGGGTACCTGCGAAAGTACGGAATTTATTTGTACGTTTGCCTGTGAAATTTAATGATATAGCTGTGAAATCATTCATGATTATCTCTGGAAATATGCAGCAGGACCCTGAGGCCATGTCTCTTTCGTCTACTTCATATGGTGGAGAGGGTTGTCGGGAAGAGGCTCTCTTCTTCAATACTCGTCTGGTTACGAAAGTGAGTCCTGCTAACGATGTTGAGAAGAACTACAATATCTACGTGGATGACGCTCGTTTCACTTTTTCTAAAACTTCGGTTCTTGCATTCAATTGTACTCCTGCTGTCGAGCCTGATGTTGAGTATTCGCTGAAGTGGGATTGGACAGAGCGATTAATTGATTAGGGATCACGTTTGTCTCGATATGCAGGGTACCAATGTTTTTGAAGAGTTAGCTGCATTGATTGGTCAGCAGATGGAAGCTGATATGGTTTTCACCCCCACTTCTGTAACTATGAAGGGAGACGAACCCACAACATATGATCGTCTTAATGATGAGGGTTGCAGTGCTGTTCCTACTGAGAAGCCTACGACTCAAGCACCTACTGAGGCTCCTACTACTGAGGCTCCTACTACTGAGGCTCCTACCGAGAAGCCTACTGAAAAGCCTACTGAAAAGCCTACTGAGAAACCTACTCCCAAACCTACTGAGAAGCCTACTCCTAAGCCCACTGAGAAACCTACTCCCAAACCTACTGAGAAGCCTACAGAGGCTCCCACCGTGAACCCCACTGAAAAGCCCAAGAGCATTGTTGGATGGATTATTGGCGGAATAGTTGCTATTGTTATTGGTTTTGCCATTATCTTCTATGTTGTATCTAAGAAGAACAAGAAAGAAACCGAGGAAGAGGCTAAACCTCTTGTTTAGAGTAGTTGTTTGTAAGAAACACTTAACAGACTCTGAAGTCGCTTTATAGCACTCAGCAATCGTTTTGACTTGATTTTCTTTACATAACTATTCTTACTATATGACAGTAAGTCGGTAAGTCTATGAGATAACCCTTAACGACAGCTTGAACTTTGTTTGAATATCCCTATTCTGTCTCTTGATCACCGGTTGAATCATTCTCTGAACTCGCTCAAAATCAAGAGACAAACGATTGTCACAAAAGTCTTTGAGAGTTTTGATATCAATGTCTCCCCAGCCAAATGGATCCAAACAGGTATCCACTGCTGGAAACATAAAGGCATTTACAAGATAGTTCTTTCGAACTTCATCTGTAAATGCCAGTCTCTCTATCCGTTTTCGATGCTTCCGGATATACTGTAGAAAGTCTTCAGTAATCCCTTCAGCCACATCAACACCATCAGCCATCTTACAAGCAGACTGAATTCTACTCTCAACTATTATCATAAATCCCTACTTAACTTCACAACCTTGAAGTTCTGACATTGTAGGAAAGAAGGATATCAACTCCACAGCCATCATGGGTCCCAAATGACTCACTCCCTACAGGTTAACTGTTACTACAGTAGTTACATCACAATAATCACATCCTTCCAAAATGGCATATTCGATTATTCGCTCTCGATTCAATCCTAACTCTTTCTCTATGTCTTCTATTCTGTATGCTTGTACATACTGATTATCTAGAAAGAAGTCTTTGTAGAGTGATTTCCCTCCAAAAGCAAACACATCACTATCATTACTGATCACACCATCTACCAATCCCATCATCTCCAGAAATGCACATTGGGCTTCCGCCTCCCCTGGAGCAAAAATAAATGGAATACCGAAAATCTTAAGAATTTCGGCAATGTCTACCACAACATCTTCCGAAACAAATGCATTTTGGCTCGAAAAGTGTCTGTACTGCTTTAGTAACCCTTCTCTCCGTTCTCCAAGTTGTGTGGGAGATGTGTGGATAAGTCGAGCAAACAGTTCTTTTTGAGCTTCATTTTGTTGTTCGGATGGAGGAAGTGGTGTGATGGAAGATGATAAAGAATCAATGGATTTGGGGGATGATGTATTGGTTGATAATGAAGTGGTAATATTCGGTTGAGTCACTGTGATTTGAATAGGGGATGTATCTGTCTTTGCTAGAGCATCTGTGAATGAAGTTATTAGTGTAGTTGAAGGAGTTGACTGATCTCGATACATAGTTGATGAGTGTGATACAATAATACTCCCATCTGTTGAGGTATGTATGATCAATGGATCATCACTTTCACTATCAGATAGTCTTGTTTGAATAGAACTTTCATTCCCAAGTACTTCATCACAAGGACTCTCCTTCATGAAATCTTCATTTGATACACTCTCCTTTCTTATCACTTCTCCAGATACATCCTCCTTTCTCATTACTTCTTCCAAAATACTCTCCTCCTTCACCATCACATCCTGTTTCAGCCCATCAATTCCCTCTCTCTTCATTTCCTCACTATTATCACCTTCCATCATATGTTCTTCATCTATCAACCATTCTCTCATGACAGGATCATCTTCCCATTCCCATTGATGATCATATCGCTGTATGGAAGGGTCATTTCCCTTCATTAATTCGTTTAGATGTGTATATAGCATCACATTATCATCCTCTTCTTCTTCCTCATCTCTCTTCATCTCCACACCTGATTTCAATGATGCAAAATACTCTTCATTCATTCGTTGACGTTTTGTTTCATACTCAAGTTGAAAATCACTCAAAAACACTGATTCATTTTTGAATGAAGGAATAGCAGTCGCCTCGTTGAATGGATCCACTTCATTGAATACACGTTGACGACCACGACGATATGAATACTCAAATCCATTGGCTGAATTGGATCCTTCCTCTGGAATCTCACTTTGAAGAATCTCCATTACTTCACGAAGTATTTGAGAACGGAATTGGTTTGCTTCCATTTGTCGTTGGCTCACTTCCTCAACATCATCGGTGACTTCTCCAATCATTGTCATTACTCGCTTCTGCAATGTTTCACGAAGTAGTCTCATCACTGCAGGTCGCAAACGTTTTGGAATATCAAGAAGTTGAGGTGTATTGACAGCAATATGAAGCGTTTCAGCTACTATTCATTCAGTTCGTTATTTATTACTCTTGTAGGGAAGATCTACATATACAATTTCCTTAGTAGATGGTTGTTGATGATACAGTTGCTGAAGCTGTTTCTCTGAATGAAGAATAATATCTTCATCATTGCTTTCAGCCGATTCTTCGGAATCAGGAGGGTTATTAAGAGGAGTTGGTACTGATTCCTAAGTGTCAACTAAACCACTAGAGACAACATTATTTTGGATCTGTGATGCCATATCAATAAGAAGAAGCTCATCTTTCAGGTCATCCATATGAGTCTTTGCAGATTTCGCTCTTTCTCGTCTTCGTTTCAATGTACCTTTTTTCAGAGCGGGAGCATCTCCATCAAATACAATCACAGGCTTAATTCCATAGAACAGTAATTTGCATAGACGAAGAATAACAATATAAATATGGGCATTAGGTACAACATCTCCAGTTTTTGTTCTGGATGCACGGACAATCTGATTCAGCCAGATACTTATATCGACTGCTAATCGTTTTCCCCTTAGTGTTTCAATGGAGATATTTCTTCCAGATGACTCAACTAGGGACCAGAAATTGTGAATACCCATTACCCATTAAGAATATGTTTAGAACTCAATTTATCTCATGTTCCATCAAAGAGAGTACAGAAAACACAACAAAAGAACGAAACTCACTTCTTTGTCTTGTTGATCTTTTGAGACTTCCCTGAAGTAGGAGCAGTTTTCTTAGTCTCTGCCTTCTTTTCTTTCTTTTCTTTCTTTTCTTTATTCTTGTTATGCTTTCTCTCCTTCCTTCGACTTTGACGATCCAGAACCGACGGATCTTCCAGCTTTGATACACTAATATTTCTTCCCAAATACTACAAATGACACTGTAAATCTGTACCCACGGAACTACCATCAAGTTTTAAAGCTGCTTTCCTTCCCTTCTGATTAGCAAACTGAATAGCACTAGAGTAAATTTGAATCTTATAATAATACCCATAACCAGCACATCGTCCATTGTTTTGGTGTACAATATAAAATAACTTGATCTCACCACAATTCTTAAACAAATCACGGAAACTGTCTTCTTGATAATCAAAAGAAATTCCTTTTATCAATCTAAATATTATGATAAAGTAACAATACCTACACACTGAGGTTGGGATCGATTGATTTGGATATATCCTTTTCTTCACTTTCTAATTTCTTTAATTGTTCACGTTTCTTCTGACGTTCTATTTCTTCTTCACTCATACTGTCTTCTTCGCTTGTATTCTCTTGTTCTTCCTCATGTATGTTTGGTATCTCTTCCTTGTCCTCTTCCTCATCCTCATTATTCCCCTCCTCCATCTCTTCCTCGTCCTCTTCATTCTCCTCCTCATTCTCTTCTTCTTCCTCACTTTCCTCTTCACTCTCACTGGTTTCCTCAGAACCAGACTCATCCATCCTCTTCTCCATTTCTTTCATCCATTTATCTGGATTCTTCTGTAATTCCTCAAACGCCTTTGACACATTCTCATCCATACTATCATCATCAAACGGATTCCAAGACTTCTCCTCTTCTGAATTCACTTCAATCTCTTCCTCATCCTTGATATCAACAATCTCAACAACTCATACACTCTCTACCTCAAATTCTGGATTCGATTCAATGTTCTTTTCTGCAAGCATTGAACTAAGAAATCCTGGCTCATAAGGCTTGGATTCTACAAAGGAAACAAGGATAACTACTTCAAACCATTCGTAGACACTATATAAAACAGTTTCTATCAATTATTACCTGAAACAGAAGCCATTTCTTCCTTCTTGGTGTCTGTCCGACCAGAACCACTGGTCTCCATTTCCTTAGTATCTACCTTCTTAGATCGCTTCTTTGACTTTCCCATTACCGTTTTCTATGGAAAGAAGCAGAGACGAAATAACGGGAATTCGGATATACTGACCACATTTTTATATCTACTGAGAATCCTTGCAACCTACGCATAACAAACTATAATACTTTGACAATGACGTACTTAAGATGTAGGTTCATCTAAAATTGTGATTTCAAGGCAGGTCAATCGGCAGACATTGATCGCGGTTCTTTGACGTATTTAGCAGTGAACCCCCATTTCTATTTTCGACTTTTACATTTCCTTATTACCTCTTACTCCACTTGGAGTTTCGGTACTATGTCACTTGCAACATCATCACTTGGAAACCGCCTTCGGCTTTGGGCCAAGACAGCATTTACTGTCGGTATGTACATGGGATGTGGTGATATTCTGTACCAGAAGGTTGCTCTAAAACGAAAACAAATGTAAATAGTGAGTTTGATTCTCGAATGTAGGGATCCTCGACGGGCTTTTGGGTATTTTATGGGCGGTTTCACATTTTCTGGATTAGGAAACTATATTGCCAATACGGTTGTTGCAGATCTCTTTCGTACTACTCGTTGTAATGATGTTCTTCGTCGAGTATTGACATTGAATCTCCTTTTTCCAATTACTCAGACTCTTGCCTTTGTTTCTGTAGCCTTTTGGGGCAATGGAAACATCCGGAATATCAAGAACAAGGTGGTGAACGATCTTCCCCAGGCTTATCTGGTTTCATTCTTTGTATTGTCACCTCTATCTTATATGCAAGGGCGTTTTGTCAGTTCCTATTGGAGGCAGTGGACCTCCTTCATACAAGGAAGTGAGTATATAATCCAATATTGATTCATAGCCTTCTGGAATATGTGGTTATCGTCGCTAAATGTACCGCAACATGAATACAAAACAGTTGACGATTATTTGGAAGAAGCAATTGCATGGATCTACCAATCCTATGCTTATAGTTTGATATCCAGACAAGAGAAAAAGAAATAACGTAAGAGTTGGTACTGTGAGAGGAACAGTATGTTTTATGTATGTTTAACAAAATACTAAGGATTCTGTTGACAATCTGATCACTTCATTCCCGTGGGAATGCATAACAAAATAAAAATGAATTGATAATGAGGAAAGTGTATGTTGGCATTGACTTTGGGTCTACAAATACGGTATGTACCTTTTGTAGGCATCAAAACATCGAAATCCTGGAGTGGGACAATAGAAAGCTACTTCTTCCATCTGTTGTATGTTACGAAAATGAAAACTGTATGGTAAATCCGCCAATGACTACAGTGGGTCAAAGGAAATACTCGATTACAAATTGTAAGAGGTTGTTAGGTGTTCCGTTCACAGAGAATATTGCAAATAGTGGGAATTTGCTATTTAATGCTAAGGTGATCAAGAGTCCTGATGGTTATGGATGTTGTTTGCAGATGGAACTTGCAAACAAACGTATTATTTGCAAAACTCCCGTAGAGGTGGCTGCTGCTGTTATGAAACACATTCTTAATCGATTATACACAAGGGGTATAATTGGATCAGTTGAAGATATAGAGTCGGTGGTCATTGGATTTCCTGCAAGCTATGATTATAGGCAACGCCAAGCCACCATCGAAGCTGCTAAGAAGGCTGGTTTTCCTCAAGTGTTGCTGATTAGTGAGCCAGTCGCTGCTGCTTTGGCTTATTGTAGTGAGCATCAACTCGCTGATAACTACATTATTGTATATGATTTTGGTGGAGGTACTTTCGATACTTCTCTTCTTCATTGCAGCAACAAAAGGTATGAGGTTATTTGCACGCAAGGCAGTTCTTGTCTTGGGAGTAGTGACTTATTGGAGGCTCTTGTGGAGTATGTCGTAGATTATTGTGCCAAGTATTACGATCTGGAAGTGGATATATCCAAGTGTCTTCCTCAACGCAAATACTATCAGGATTTTCGAAGTGACTGTGAGATGGCGAGAATCTCCCTGAGTTCTACTGAAGTAGTTACAATCAATCTGAAGAATTTATTCAAACTCGCGACCAATGTTCCCAAAGATGCATGTGAAGAGTTTACTCTCACTCGGTTGGAATATGAACAACTGATTCGACCATACATTGATAAGACGTTTGTATGTATTGACAAGCTTTTGAAAGAAGCAAATGAAATATGTGGAGTTACAGAAGATAAGATCAGTCTTGTGGTATTGGTCGGAGGAACAACTCGAACACCCTATATACAGAAACGCGTGTATGAACGATTTTGTGGTCATACTGTTCAGGATATTAATCCAGAAGAGTGTGTTGCTAGAGGAGCTTGTATTTATTGTATGAAGCAAAACCAAGTTGATATCAGTGATCAAGCTCTAGGAAGTATCAGTATATCGGATCATGCATCCTTTTCTTATGGTATTGCTGTTCAAGGAGGGAGAGTATGCAGACTAATCTCGAAAGGGGATATGATACCTGTTGTGAAATCAAATACCTTTACAACGACTGAAGATAACCAGCAATACATTTCTACAGCAGTGTACATTGGCGAAGGAATGCAAATCAGTGATTGTCGGTTTTTGCATGAATTGAAGTTTGGACCTATTGAACAGCGACCTAAAGGTGTTCCTAAGATATCAATTACATATAAGATTGACCTTGCAACGATGTTGACTGTCATTTGTGAGGAAAAAACCGATAGTGCTAGTATTAAGTTAGTTGGAAAAGTTGAAGTCAAAGTGGGTTCGTCTGTTTGTTGAAAATGCACGTGTGCAGATGTTGCAACATAGCTAATACAGTTGAAAGAACCAGTAAGGACCGTTCATTAGATCCAAGTTATAGAAAATGGAATCATGAGAAGTGTTCTATTTCCATCGAGACGGCGTTTTGGCTCCATCCTTTCTTCATAGATTTTGCGAATGACTTATGTAGGTGTAATTTGATATATTTCAAATATCCCGTCTAACATATTCTAGACATTTGAAGGGATTCAAGCACACACTTTGTCAATCGAGGAGTGTGTGAAGCAATTTCAAACAGATATGGATAAAGGACTTACCGATGAGGAGGTCAGGGAAAGGCAGAAACAATATGGACTGAACGCACTTGCCGAAGAACCGCAAACTCCTCTCTGGAAACTTATTCTGGAACAGTTTGATGACTATCTTGTACAAATTCTGCTCGTTTCTGCTGTTATTTCATTCATTCTAGCCTTTTTTGAAGATGGAGGAGAGAGTGGGATTACTGCATTCATAGAGCCATTTGTCATTCTCCTTATTCTTATTCTTAATGCAATTGTCGGAGTATGGCAAGAAAACAATGCTGAATCAGCATTGACTGCGCTGAAGAAGATGCAATCAGAAAAGGCCACTGTGATTCGAAAGGGAATCACATATCCTACTCTGGATGCTACACAGCTTGTACCAGGTGATATTATTCGGGTACGGATCTGAAATGACTAATGATAATTAGCTGAAAGTTGGAGATCGAGTTCCTGCGGACTGTCGTCTTCTCTCGTTGAAAACCACCACTCTCCGTACTGAAGAGAGTGCTCTCACGGGAGAGAGTCGCACTATTCTGAAGGTTTCAATTATGTAATATTCTCATGTTTAGAACCCGGAGGAGCGGATTCCAGTTGATGCTGTGATCTCCCAAAAGACAAACATGTTATTCTCTGGAACGACCATTACGAATGGTATTTGCATGTGTTGTGTAGTCAGAACGGGAATGGCGACGGAGATTGGTAAGATCCAGCAAGCTGTGATGGAAGCGAAGGAAGATGAAGAGAAGACTCCTCTTAGCCAGAAGATTGATGAATTTGGACAGCTTTTGGGCAAGGTGATATTATGGATTTGTGTTTTTGTATGGGTTATGAACTTCAACCAATTTTCGGATCCAGAATTCGGAGGTTTTTTCCGAGGTTGTATTTATTATCTCAAAATCGCTGTAGCATTGGGTGTGGCTGCAATTCCTGAAGGTTTGCCTGCTGTCATTACACTATGCTTGTCATTAGGAACAAGGAAGATGGTAAAGCGTAATTGCATTGTTCGTCACCTTCCTTCAGTGGAGACATTGGGTTGTACTACGGTTATCTGTTCAGATAAGACAGGTACACTAACAACCAATGAGATGACAGTTGTCAACATCACAATTTTTGATCGATATGGCCATGCTGATGCTCATGAGGTAACTGGCTTATCGTATTCTCCTCTTGGAGAGGTCCAGAATCTGGAGTATTTACAATCAAGTCAGAAAGCCCTATGCAAGATTGAAGAGGTCTGTGCTCTTTGCAATGAGTCAAGCATTCACTTCAATGAGTCTACTCAGAAGTATCAGGCTGTTGGTGAACCCACAGAAGCTGCTCTTCACGTACTTGTTGAGAAGTTGGGTCTTCCTGATCAAGCCAATAATGTGTGTATTGTAGAAATGAGAATGAGGTTTAGAAGCAACGACATGAGCAGAATCTTCCTGCAGAGGCAGCTACTCTGTGTGTGAATGCGATTCGACAGAAGTATCAAGTGAATGGAATACTGGAATTCTCACGAACACGCAAGTCAATGTCTGTATTGTGTTCTAGACGTGTTTGTATGAATAGGATGTTTGAAAGATAGAATGAGACCAAAGTCCAGAATGAACTCTTGGTGAAAGGTGCTCCAGAAATGCTTCTTAACCGTTGTTCTCGTCTCTGTACTTCAGTATGAAAGAGACTGAATCCTTATATATAGGATGGTTCGATCATTCCTCTTACTCCTGCTCTGCGTGAAGCATGCAATCATCAGTTAACTCTTATGGGATCCCAAGCTCTTCGTTGTCTGGCATTTGCTAGCAAACCGGTGGAAGGAGCTCTTCGTGATTATGATGGGAATCATCATCCAGCTCATGGGTAGGAATGGTTCTTCAATTTCATTGTTAGCTTGCTTGTGGATGTGTCAACATACGATAAGATTGAAAGTGACCTCATTTTCTATGGGTTGGTGGGTATCAAAGATCAAGCCAGACCTGAAGTACGACATAGCATTGAACAATGTCGTGAAGCCGGTATTCGTGTGTTCATGATTACTGGAGATAATAAAGTCACGGCTGAAGCTATTGCTCGTGATGTGGGCATTCTGCAGGCTGGTGAGGAAGCTACTTGTTCTTTTGAGGGTTGGAATTTCATTGAGAGATGATGGATAGCTCATGAATTCATGAAGTTCCCGCGGGAGAAACAGATACAGTTGTTATCAGGACAAGGAGGACGTGTATTCAGTCGTTCTGAGCCTACTCATAAGAAGCAACTGATTTCTCTGTTGAAGGATATGGGAGAAATC
>JABLTK010152228.1_pt1 | contig 42553 bp, 25 predicted proteins | sample 7160131 | NCBI WGS metagenome assembly JABLTK01 (sample SAMN14651221, study PRJNA627086) | human gut metagenome | isolation source: feces | host: Homo sapiens
CGTGTTGTGGTTTGTGGCTTTGTAATAAACAACGGAGTTGCAAGGTCGAAGCAACCTTTATCAAAGTTCCAAACAAGCAACTTATCTTTATACGAAATATCTCTAAGTTTCTTGCGAATCCTCTTCTTGCGTTTCTCGTCGTAAACATCTATTTCGGTGTCAGAAGACATACAAGTGTGTTCACAATAGAAAATAAGAGTTATATCTTTATTAAAAGTTGGATTATTTTCTGTTTGGTTCCAATATTTACCAAGATTCTTCATTTGGTCTGTTGTCCAAGTTGAGCCGTAGACACTTCCATATGACAATACTTTTACTGTGTCTGTACAAACCAATCCATATTCATTCAAAATGTCATACCAAGTTGTTCCCTCATCAACTTTGATAGTTTTTCCCACTTGTTTCATTCCATATGACGATGTGGTTCCATAACCGTTATTATATGTATATTCAAACGATTCTGGAGAATCAAAATATACAAGTTTGTTTCCATTCTTGTCATAGATAGAAACCAGACCACCACTAACGTTCCTGCCCTCTATCACAAATGTGATTTGAATTTTGTTTTTAGGTTTCGTATAAGACAAACCTTGAACATTGTTTATTGGAATGCTAGTAACAGTATTTCCACTTGCATCAACTAGAGTTGAACCAACTTCAATAGTTATTGATTCTTTGTTATTATATGGAAGTTTGATTTCTTGCAAGTCCGCAGAATAAAGATTTAACATTTGAAGAACATTATCCACCCTTTCCATATTGAAAGATGAAAGATTCAAAGTTTTTAAACCAATGTTTCCACAGAACATATAACCCATGTCTGTTACTTTTGATGTATCAAATATGCTTAAATCAAGATATTTCAGTGTTGAATTATATTCGTCAATTATAACTTTGCCTGGTACCGCCGACATTGATTCAGCAGAAGATAAGAAGAACATATAACTCATGTCAGTTGTTTCAGAAGTGTTAAAATTGTTGAAAGTTATATTTTCAAGTTTAACTAAACCCTTAAACAAAGCATAACTATTCACTGGCGACTTTATTGTCCCAGAATATACAAATGCAATTCTTGTTGTGCCATTTGCATAAACACCAATACCCGTGCTTAATGTTCCAATTTTAGAGTATCCGCTTGGGGCATTGTTTTCAAATGTAACATTGGTTAAAGTTGCATAGTTTATGGTTGTTGTCATATAGTTAGTTGAAGCAATTTGAGTTTTCCAGTCTCTTGGAAAATATACCGGACCAAAAGTTGACACATATGTCAAACTTGATGAGGTTTTTGCCGGAATGTTTGAAACAACCTCAAATGTGTCGGAGTTATAGAGCGTTGAACCAGTTGTGATAGGAAGTTCCGCAGTATTGTTGAATGGTGTTTTCAATGTGGCAATTTTGTTAGAAGAACCAAAGTTGAACATATATGAATATGATGTCACTTTTGACATATCAAAACTGCTTACATCCAAACTTGTCAAACTTGAACAATTATTAAATATCTGTGACATATTTGTAACATTTGATGTGTCAAAATTGCTTACATCCATACTTTCCAATTTTTTACACATACCAAACATTGCAGACATATCTGTAACTTTTGATGTGACAAATTTGCTTACATCCAAACTTGTCAAACTTGAACATTCAAAAAACATATATGACATACCAGTAACTTTTGATGTGTCAAATTTGCTTACATCCAAACTTGTTAGGCTTGAACAGCTATAAAACATTCCATTCATATTTGTAACATTTGATGTGTTGAAATTGCTTATATCCAAACTTGTCAATTTTGAACACTGAAAAAACATATAAGACATATCTTTAACATTTGAAGTATTGAAACCACGTACATCCAAACTTGTCAAACTTGAACAATCAGAAAACATACTATCCATATATATAACATTCGATGTGTCAAAGTTGTTTAAATCCAAACCTGTTAAACTTGAACAATTTTTAAACATGCAATGCATGGTTGTTACTTTCTTTGTGCTAAAGTTGCTTACATCTATATTCGTTAAACTTTTACAGTCATAAAACATGCGATACATGCTTGTTACATTTAATGTGTTGAAGTTACTTAAATCTACGGTTGTCAAACTTGTACAACCATCAAACATATATGACATGCTTTTTGCTTTTGTTGTGTCAAAAACACTTGTATCAATTGTTGTGAGTTTTGATAAAGACTCAAATAAATGATAAGAATCTACTGGTGCGTAGATTTTTTCTGCAACAAAGGCTATTTCTGTTGCTGTTGTTCCTTTATAAACTGGAAGACCAGTTGAAAGTGTTCCAATTTGAGTGTATCCACTTGGAATTGTTGAAACAAACTTTATGCTTGTAAGATTTGCCGGGGTTACAGTTGTTGTCATATACGTCGTTGACTTCAATTGAGTAGCCCAATCTTTTGGCAAATCAAAACTATCTTCAATCAGTTCAAGAACCCAAAAGCTTGACTTGCTTTCTTTTAAAACAACTTTCATGCTATTGGCGTTATAGCCATAGACATTTATTTTTGAAATGTCCGGCGCGGTAAAAACACCTTTGAATGTTGCAATAATGCCCGCAGTCCTTGAATTATCCACACAAATTGTGTAATTTGGGGTTTCGCCTGCATAGTCAAGAACGATAATCTTTCCAGACGTTGAAAGATTTATTATGCCATTTATAGAGGCACCAACTTTTGTTTTTATTGTTGATGAAGAGAAAATATCATCATACACAGTTCCACCGTAAATATTCAAAACACCAGTATTATAAATTCCATTTAAACTTGTACCCGAAGAGTCACCAATGTTAACCAAAAGTGCAGGGACAATTCCATTTGTTGAATAATAATCATATGAAACATCTCCCGTATAAAGCACAGTATCATACATATTCTCTTCAATGTCATAAGTGTCACGACAAAGCCAGCCACCTTTAAAGGTCGCAATTTCACCATACGCATAAACATTTGTACCATTTATTCTTGCAACATCATTTGCAACCTTTGAAAGAATAATATCAAAAGAAGAAGCCTCTGACTTGCTTAATAGATAAATTTTATCATTTCCCGCCCCTCTTCCAGATGATGTTTCACAATCTATTGTAGAAGTTTCAATATATTCCTTTTCTTGTGCCGAAAATGCTTCATTATAAAAGTCACCATTCAACCAAGAGCGCACACCACTGCCATAATATCCATTGTTATAGCCATAATCGTGCCCTTCAATAATGTCTTTTGAAACCAGCAAAGCCTTTCCATTTTCAATTTTTGCAATTTGCCACATTATTGGTTTAACTTTAAAATAATAATCATTGCCACCAACAATTTCTGTGGCATCAGTAAAATATTGTGTTTTCGCTGATTTAACCCCTATCTTTGCATACCACTCGCCGTCGGAGCCGAGATAATAGCCATTGGCATCAACGTTGGTTTCGTCGATTGTGACATCGCTTGCTTTTATGGTTTGTGGATATGAACCAAACAAAGCATAGTTGCCGTTTGCATTTTTTACTCCATTTTCGTCAACTCGGGTTAAATATGATTTTTGCCCAATTGTGCCACCTGTCATGGTAAAAGTTCCGTCATTATAAACTTGACTTCCCTTTGCCGACGCAACATTGCCCATAATGGTTCCGCCCGAAAGGTTGAATGTTCCACCTGATGAAACATATACCCCACCACCATTTTTGGCATTTCCACCAGACAAAGAGCCATTTGTCATGTTGAAACTGGACTTGTTGCCAACATAAATAAGCCCGCCAAGACCATCACTAGCAACAGTTCCACCCGAACTGCTTCCACCACCCTCATGTTGATCTCCGCCAGGGTTTTCATCTGTTTTCCCTGGAACCGAAGCAAGGGCAATGCTTGTTTCATTGAATGAAAAAAATCCAGCAGTCAGAATCATGACAACCGGAAGCAAAAGTGCGAATATAATTTTAAAGACTCCCTTTTGCAAAATTTCCCTCTTTTCGATGCATTTTTTACATTTTATATTTCAAATACGCAATAATGCACCCATTTTTACGTAAATATCTTACCACCATGCAAAATATCTTGTCAAACACATTTAAAAGATAAAAATAAACACATTTGTGTTTTTAAATATCACCACAACAAACTTAAATAAAATAAAAAAATACAGACTTGATGTCTGTATTTATTTTGCATATTCTATGATGATTGTATACAATTATTTGTTAAACATAAGTGCAACAAGAAACTATATAAAATTTACATAGTAAAGTTATCAAATAGGGCGAAATTTGCATGCATAAGACATAAAAAGGTAAAGCCAGAGGGTAAAATGTAGTGATAAATTATAAGTGAATAGTGATGAGGTAATTTGATAATTACAAACAACAAATATAGACTTTTAATCTATACTTACTTTATCAATTTCGTGTAGTCAGACAGCAGATTTTATTATATTTTCGAGATAAAAACCCCAAACAAGGTTGCCGATTATATCTTGCGGTACATCGGGGTTCTTGTTTGGGGTTTTTAGCCAAAAAGATGATTAAAAATGCGGTTTCAAATCCCGCTGGCTCGGTAGAGAGACGGGATTAGATTATTTTAATACTGGGGACATCTCACGGTACTTCTTCAATCCAGTTCCGGCTGGAATGAGTTTACCAATGATAACGTTTCCTTTAAGACCAACAAGAGGGTCAACCTTTCCACAAATTGCAGCATCTGTAAGAACGCGAACTGTCTCTTGGAATGACGCAGCAGACAAGAAACTGTCGGTTGCAAGAGATGCTTTTGTAATTGGAAGGAGAACTCTTTTTGCTGTTGCTGGTTCGCCATCGTTTGCAATTGCTCTTTCGTTTTCTTCTTCATATTTGAAGATATCAACGGTTTCTCCTGGGAGAAGGTCGGTGTCACCAGACTCGGTAACTTTAACCTTGCGGAGCATTTGGCGAATGATGATTTCCATATGTTTATCGTTAACATCTACAGAGTTGTTCTTATAAACTTTCAAAACTTCTCTCATCAAATAGTCTTGAACACCCTTGATTCCCATTGTTTCGAGAATATCATGAGGGTTAAGAGGACCTTCGGTGAGTGGAGTTCCTGGTTCAACTTTGTCGCCAACTTTAACCTTGTATTTTGCAAGATATGGAGTTGGATATTCAATTGAACCGTCACCAGTTGAAATTGTAACAATACGTTTTGCTTCGTCAATGTTTTCAACTTTTCCTGTAACTTGGCTGATAACAGCAACACCTTTTGGTTTCTTTGCTTCGAAAAGTTCTTCAACACGAGGAAGACCACGAGTGATATCGTCTGCAGATGCAGTACCACCGGCTTGGAAGACCTTCATTGTAAGTTGGGTTCCAGGTTCACCGATAGATTGAGCAGCAATGATACCAACTGCTTCACCAACTTCAACCATGTCACGAGAAGCCATGTTTCTTCCGTAACATTTTGCACAGCAACCATATTTGCTCTTGCATGTGAAGACAGTTCTGATTTCAACTTCTTCAATGCCAGCATTTTCAATTGCTTTTGCTTGGTCGAGAGTGATCATTTCATTGCCTTTTGCAAGAACTTCGCCAGTTTTTGGATCGATAACATCGTTTACAGGGCAACGACCATAGATTCTTTCTTTCAAAGATTCAACTTTTGTTGAACCATCATAAATTGCTGAAACTTTCATTCCTTTTGGTTTTTCGCCACGAGCAGCATAGCAGTCTTCTTCATCGACAACAACTTCTTGTGCAACGTCAACCAAACGACGAGTAAGATATCCAGCGTCGGCGGTTTTAAGAGCCTTATCAACCATTCCTTTACGTCCACCACGAGTTGAAATGAAATACTCAATTACAGAGAATCCATCTTTATATGACGAACGAATAGGAACTTCGATAACTTTACCAGATGTTGACACCATGATTCCGCAAAGACCAGCAAGTTGGCACATGTTACCAGCGTTACCACGAGCAGCAGAGTCAACCATCATTTTAAGTGGGTTGTCTTGGTCATAGGCTTTCATGGTTGCAACTTCCATTTTCTTCATGGCACCATTCCAGATTTCTGTAATTTTCATACTCTTTTCTTCTGGTGTGATAAGTCCACGACGATATTGTTTGTTTGCAACAGATGCAAGTTCGTCTGCTTCATGAATGATATCCATTCTTTCAGGCGCAACTTTAACATCGAACAAGTTTGCAGTGATACATGCTTTTGTTGAATATTTGAAGCCTTGCTCTTTCAAAACGTCAAGAAGTTTTGCAGTTTCGGTTGGTCCAAGGTTATCATAGCAAGCCTTGATGATTGCTTTGATTTGTTTCTTTCCAACAGGAGAATCAACTTCATATTTAAGCATGTCTTCTGGGGTTTTTCTTTCAATAAGATTGATATTTGCAGGAAGATTTCTGTTGAAAATGATCTTACCAACAGTTGTTGGAACAATTCCACGGTGCATTACGCCATCAACTTCAACCTCACGGCGAACATTGATTTTAGAGTGAAGTGTTATAAAGCCTGTTTGATATGCCATTATTGCTTCATCTTCGGTAGCAAATGTCATTCCCTCACCCTTTTCACCAGCACGGTCCATTGTAAGATAATAGTTACCAATGATCATGTCTTGTGAAGGAACGGTGATAGGTTCACCATCGGCAAGTTTCAAAATGTTGTTTGATGCAAGCATCAAGAATCTTGCTTCGGCTTGCGCGTCAATTGAAAGTGGAACGTGAACAGCCATTTGGTCACCATCGAAGTCGGCACCAAACGCTGGGCAAGCAAGTGGGTGAAGTTTCATTGCTCTTCCTTCAACCAAAAGTGGTTCGAAGGCTTGAACAGAAAGACGGTGAAGTGAAGGCGCACGGTTCAAAAGAACTGGGTGGTCTTTGATAACGTCTTCCAAAACATCCCAAACAATTGGTCTTGCGCGTTCAACAATTCTCTTTGCGCTTTTAATGTTATGGGTTTGGTTAAGGTCTACAAGTCTTCTCATTACAAATGGTTTGAAAAGTTCAAGAGCCATTTCTTTTGGAAGACCGCATTGATAAATTTTAAGGTTTGGTCCAACAACGATAACTGAACGACCAGAATAGTCAACACGTTTACCAAGAAGGTTTTGACGGAAACGACCTTGTTTTCCGCGAAGAAGTGCTGAAAGAGATTTAAGTTCACGGTTTCCAGCACCGGTGAGTGCTTTTCCACGACGACCGTTATCAATCAAAGCGTCAACAGCCTCTTGAAGCATACGTTTTTCGTTTCTGATGATAATGTCAGGAGCACCAAGTTCGATAAGTTTTTTCAAACGGTTGTTACGGTTGATAACACGACGATACAAATCGTTAAGGTCGGTTGTTGCAAATCTACCACCGTCAAGTTGAATCATAGGACGAAGATCAGGTGGAATTACTGGAATAACATCCAAAATCATCCATTCTGGCTTTGAACCATTTCTCTTGAATGCTTCAAGAAGACGGAGTTTTTTCGCAGCGTTAAGTTTCTTTTGACCTTTTGAGTTGTTGAGGATTTCTCTTTCCTTTTTAGCCTCTCCCTCAATGTCTACCATTGAAAGAAGTTCCTTTACAGCCTCGGCACCCATGCCAGCACGAAATGCTTTTGGGCCAAAGGTTTCAACAGCCTCTCTATATTCTCTATCATTAAGAATTTGTTTAAATTCAAGAGTTGTTTGACCTGGGTCGATAACAACATATGATGTGAAATAGAGCACTTGTTCAAGGGCTTTAAGTGACATGTCAAGAATGGTTCCAATTCTTGATGGAACACCCTTGAAATACCAAATATGAGAAACAGGAGAAACAAGTTCAATGTGTCCCATTCTTTCACGACGAACTTTTGAACGAGTTACTTCAACACCACATTTGTCGCAGATAACGCCTTTATATCTAATTCTTTTATATTTTCCGCAATGACATTCCCAGTCTTTGGTTGGTCCAAAGATTCTTTCGCAATAAAGACCATCGCGCTCTGGTTTTTGAGTACGATAGTTGATGGTTTCAGGCTTTGTAACTTCGCCATATGACCATTCACGAATTTTCTCTGGACTTGCAAGACCGATTTGTATTGAGTCAAAATTATTTAATTCAAACATATTTTATTTCCTCTTATTTCGCAAGATTTTTTTGGATTTTATTATAGATCATCATCAAAATCAAATAAACTTCCAGCATCACTGATATTGTCATCTTCCGGAGAATAGATGCTTTCTCCAAGGTCATCAGCAGTGATTTCTTCAAGACCCAAATCGATTTCTTCTTGGTTATTTTTCTTTTCTTTTCTAAAATCAATAGAATCTCTATCGTCTTCGGTGATATCTTTAAGTCCAATTTCTTGCTTATCTTCGGTGAGAACTTTAATGTCAAGTGCCAAGCCTTGAAGTTCTTTGATAAGAACTTTGAAACTTTCTGGAATTCCAGGTTCAGCAACATTTTCGTTCTTAACGATAGATTCATAAGTTTTAAGTCTTCCGACAATGTCGTCTGACTTAACTGTCAACATTTCTTGAAGTGAGTTTGCAGCACCATATGCTTCAAGAGCCCAAACTTCCATTTCACCAAATCTTTGACCACCCATTTGTGCTTTACCACCAAGAGGTTGTTGTGTAACAAGTGAATATGGTCCAGTTGAACGAGCGTGCATCTTATCGTCAACAAGGTGATGGAGTTTAAGCATGTACATATATCCAACAGTTGCACGGTTTTCGAATGGTTCACCAGTTCTTCCGTCATAAAGTTGCATTTTTCCATCTTCTGGAAGATTGTTTTCTTTCAAAAGGGTTTTGATTTCTTCTTCTTTTGCACCATCGAATACAGGAGTTGCAACTTTCCAATCAAGCATTTTTGCAACAAGTCCGAGGTGGGTTTCAAACAACTGACCAATGTTCATACGAGAAGGAACGCCAAGTGGGTTCAAAATGATTTGAACAGGAGTTCCGTCTGGCAAGAATGGCATGTCTTCAACAGGCAAAATCTTTGAAACAACACCTTTGTTTCCGTGACGACCAGACATCTTGTCACCAACGCTCATTTTACGTTTTTGAGCAATGTATACACGAACAATCTTGTTTACGCCGGTTCCAAGTTCGTCTTTATTTTCACGTGTGAAGACTTTAACGTCAACAACAACACCACCCTCACCGTGTTGAACACGAAGAGATGTATCACGAACTTCACGAGCCTTTTCACCAAAGATTGCACGAAGAAGTCTTTCTTCTGGGGTGAGTTCGGTTTCTCCTTTTGGAGTAACTTTACCAACCAAAATGTCGCCAGGTTCAACTTCGGCACCAACACGAATGATTCCGTTTTCGTCAAGATCGTGAAGGGCTTCGTCACCAAGGTTTGGAATGTCACGAGTGATATCTTCTGGTCCAAGTTTTGTGTCACGACAAGCAATTTCGTGTTCTTCAATGTGGATTGAAGTGAGTGTATCGTCACGAACAAGGGCTTCTGAAATCAAAATCGCGTCTTCGTAGTTATATCCTTCCCAAGGCATGAATGCAATGAGAATGTTCTTTCCAATTGAAAGTTCACCATTATTTGTTGCAGGACCATCAGCAAGAACGTCGCCAGCCTTAACCTTGTCTCCGGTTGAAACAATTGGTTTTTGACGCATGCATGTTCCGTTGTTTGAACGAATGAATTTTACAAGATCATATTGATCTTCGCCATCGGCAGTTTTAACAATAATTTTGTCACCAGCAACATATGAAACTGTTCCGGCATTTTTTGCAACAACCATTACACCAGAGTCAACAGCAATTTTGTGTTCAACACCAGTTGCAACAAGTGGAGCCTCGGTTCTAAGAAGAGGAACAGCCTGACGTTGCATGTTTGACGCAAGCATCGCACGTGTCGCGTTATCAGATTCAATGAAAGGAATAAGTGTTGTTGCAATTGAAACAAGTTCTTTTGGTGAAACATCAATAAAGTCAACTTGGTCTTTTGGAAGTTCGACAATTTCACCTTTCTTACGGCACACAACTTTTGCATTTTTCAAAGTTTTGTCTTCGTTCAATGGTTCGTTGGCCTGAGCAACAACATATTTCTCTTCTTTATCGGCGGTCATATAAATGATTTCATCGGTAAGTTTTCCAGTTGCTTTGTCAATTTTTCTGTATGGTGCTTCAAGGAAACCATATTTGTTTACTTTTGCATAGGTTGCAAGAGAGTTGATAAGACCAATGTTTTGTCCTTCTGGGGTTTCATTTGGGCAAAGACGGCCATAGTGTGTATAGTGAACGTCACGCACATCAAATCCAGCACGCTCACGAGTAAGAGCGCCAGGTCCAAGTGATGAAACTTTTCTTTTGTGTGTAAGCGAAGCAATTGGGTTGGTTTGCTCCATGAATTGTGACATTTGTGATGATCCAAAGAACTCACGAATTGCAGCAGAAACAGGACGAACGTTGATAAGTGAACTTGGAGAAACTTCTGAAACGTTTTGAACTTGCATTCTTTCAGAAATAACTCTTTCAAGTCTTGCCATTCCAATGAAGAATTGAGATGTCAAAAGTTCACCAACAGTTCTGATACGACGGTTTCCAAGGTGGTCAACATCATCGAAAGTTCCAAGACCTTCTGCAATTGATAAGTGATAGTTCACTGCTGAAAGAATATCGTCAAGAACAAGGTGTCTTCCAATCAAAACATCACGGTTTTCAATGATTGCTTGTTTCTTTTGTTCAACTGTTTTGCAGTCTTTTACAATTTCAAGAAGGGTTGGAAGATGAACAAGGTCATCAATTTCAGCCTCTGGTGGATTTACACCAAGATATGCTTTAAGGTCAACGCGGTTGTTTCCAACAAGTGCGAATGGACCATTCTTTCCTTCAACAACAACACGGTTCACACCAGCGTTTTGAATTTCCCATGCTTTTTCTTCTGAAACAACTTCACCAGCAGATGCCAAAACCTTTTTGCCAAGAACAACATCTTCTGCAAGAGTTTTTCCGTTGATACGGTTTGCAATTGAAAGTTTTTGGTTATATTTATAACGACCAACAACAGAAATGTCATATCTACGGGTTGAATAGAACATTTTTTCAAGGTTCTTCTTCATTGCTTTAAGGTTGAAAACTTCACCTGGGCGAAGACGTTTAGACATTTCAACAAGAGCCTCATCTTCACTTTTTGTGAAGTCTTTTTCAATTGTTTTTACAATTGTTGGGTTGTTTTCAAATGTTTCAAGCAATGCTTCATCTGTTCCAAGTCCAAGAGAACGAAGGAAAATTGTTGCAATCATCTTACGGTTTCTGTCAACGTGAACCCACAAAACGCCATTTGAATCTTCTTCAAAGTCAATCCAAGCACCACGGTGTGGACGAATTGAGGTTGTTGTCACAAATTGACCTGCTTTGTTAAGTCCTTGGTCGCAGTAAACCCCAGGAGAACGAACAAGTTGTGAAACGATTGCACGTTCTGCACCATTGATGATGAAAGAACCATTGTCGGTCATCATTGGGATATCGCCCATGAAAACTTCTTGGTCAACAACTTCGCCAGTTTCCTTATAAATCAAACGAACCTTCACTTTAAGTGGCAAAGAATAGGTTGTGTCACGAGACTTGCACTCTGCAATTGAATATTTTGGAGTTCCCGAAACTGAATGGTCAAGGAAATGAAGTTCAACACGAGAGTCTTTGTTCTCTTCTCTGTTTTCTGAACGGTTAAGGTTGTCGGTGTCGGTGATTGGAGAAAAGTCTCTCAAAACGTCACGAATACCTTTGGTCAAGAAAGTGTTGAAACTGTCTTTTTGAATTTCAACAAGATATGGAATGTCTAAAATTTCATCAATTTTACCAAACTTGTATCTTTCGGTATTTCCATATTTCACTTTTTTAATGTTTAAATTTTTAGAATTCATTGTAAACCTCCACGGCGTTTAAAAAAGTTCATAACTCATCGCGTTGCAAACGGGAAAAGATGTTTTAAAGGAAAAGAAAACAAACACAAAAAAAGCCAAAGAGTGTCATCTTTGTCTTAAAATTTTGTATTTTATTTTTTAACCCAAACCTTCAAATATATCCAACCCCTAGAAGTTTTGCAGAGGGCAATCAGCCACAATACTTCATAATATCTACACTATAATACCATACAAGCAAAAATATGTCAATACAAATTTTGTAAAAAATTGTACTTTTTCAGCACCTTTTTTCATGCATTTTGCAAGTTAAATATTTTCCCAATTTTTAATGAAGATTTATTAAAACCACATAACAACAAAAAAAATTCTCTATTTCGCAAACTTTTCTTGGTATCCTTATTTTTTTTGCAAAAAGCCAATAAAAAAACACCAGCCAAAAGGCTGATGCTTTTATTCTTCTGATATTGATTTTTTCTCTTTTAAAATATATCGTTTTTTGCTATCTAACAAAACAGCCTCAAAAGAGTTGTTATTTACCATTTCAAGTTCTCCAACAGCAACATCATATTCCCAACCAAAGGTTCTTTGACTCTGAACAAAACTTGAAGGTTTTGTGCTAGTATAAGTCAAACTTTTTGCCGTACCCGCAGGAACCACTGAAACATTCTCACCTGTTTCAATATTATATAGTGTTGAACCTGTTGCTTCTTATTTCTCAACATACAAAGTTTATTATCTTTCAAATTATCCAGTTTTTTAAATCGTGAAATTCGCCCGTTGCGATATTGCTTTATATTATTTTTTACTTTAAATATTCAAGAAAAGTGTTTTAGGATAAAAATTGTAAATGCAAGGTATGAAAACACTTTATTTAATATATTACTTTACCTTTTTTAGAGCGAAGTTTGCAAATATAAAACATAAAAACAAAAAATCCCCAGGAAAGGTTTTTTGTTAAATAAATTTTTGACTAAAATTTATTTGTTATTTTTACTCTACTTTTTTAGGTTAAAATTTGTGAGTATAAGACATAAAAATAAAAAAGGTTCAGGACTGGATTGAATTTGCATTCATCCAGGTCTGAACCTTTTTTGTTTTTTGTATTAGAGTTATAAATTTTAACCTAAAAAACTATTTGATGATCTTTGAAACAACGCCTGAACCAACAGTTCTTCCGCCTTCACGAATAGCGAAACGAAGTCCTTCTTCGATTGCGATTGGTGAAATGAGTTTAACTGTCATTCTTGTGTTATCACCAGGCATAACCATTTCAACACCCTCTGGAAGAGTGATTGAACCAGTAACGTCTGTTGTTCTGATATAGAATTGAGGACGATAGTTGTTAAAGAATGGTGTGTGACGTCCACCTTCAGCTTGTGTAAGAACATAAACTTCAGCAGTGAACTCTGTGTGTGGGTGAATTGAACCTGGTTTAGCAAGAACTTGTCCACGTTCAACGTCTGTTCTTTGGATACCACGAAGAAGAACACCGATGTTGTAACCAGCGATAGCCTCATCAACTGTCTTCTTGAACATTTCGATTCCTGTTACAACTGTTGAAACTGGTTTATCTTTAAGACCAGTGATTTCAACTGTGTCGTTAAGGTGAAGCATTCCTCTTTCAACTCTACCTGTAACAACTGTACCACGACCAGTGATTGTGAATACGTCTTCGATAGGCATAAGGAATGGTTTATCTGTCTCACGTGGAGGAAGTGGAATGTATGAGTCAACAGCATCCATCAATGCTTCGATTGATTTGATTGCTGGAGCATCCCAGTCACCTTTTTGAGCAGCTTCAATTGCTTGGAGAGCTGAACCACGAATGATTGGAGTGTTGTCTCCATCAAAGTTGTATTGGTTAAGAAGCTCTCTGATTTCCATTTCAACAAGGTCAGCAAGTTCTTCGTCGCCACCAAGTTGGTCCATTTTGTTCATGAAAACAACGATTTTTGGAACACCAACCTGACGAGCAAGAAGGATATGCTCACGAGTTTGTGGCATTGGACCATCAGTTGCAGCAACAACAAGGATAGCACCATCCATTTGAGCAGCACCTGTAATCATGTTTTTAACGTAGTCTGCGTGTCCTGGGCAGTCAACGTGTGCGTAGTGACGATTTGCAGTTTCGTATTCTACGTGTGCGGTATTGATTGTAATACCTCTTGCTTTCTCTTCTGGAGCAGAGTCAATTTGGTCATAACCCCTAACTTCGGTTCCGAATTTATGAGCTTCTACCATTGTGATTGCAGCAGTAAGAGTTGTTTTACCGTGGTCAACGTGGCCGATTGTACCAATGTTAACGTGAGGTTTTTTTGCATCATATTTAGCTTTTGCCATTTTATTTTCTCCTTTTTTTATTTATTTTTATTTTATTGGCATCTAGTTTTTAGCACGTTCGCCGATGATTTTTTCGGCAACGTTTCTTGGCACTTCTGCATAATGAGAAGGTTCCATATTAAAGTCTCCGCGTCCTTGTGTCTTGCTTCTAAGGTCGGAAATATATCCGGTCATTTCAGCAAGTGGAACTTGTGCTCTTATAATTTGACTTCCTGCATTAGAAGTTGTGCCTTGAAGGTTTCCACGACGTTTAGAGATGTCGCCCATAACGTCGCCAAGATATTGATCAGGAACGGTGATTTCAACGTTCATGATAGGTTCCAAAATTACTGGGTCACCTTTCCTCATTCCCTCTTTGAATGCAAGAGAACCTGCAATCTTGAAGGCCATTTCAGAAGAGTCAACCTCGTGATATGATCCATCGATCAAAGTTGCTCTGAAATCTTCAGTTTCATATCCAGCAAGAACACCAGTTTTTGCTGCTTCTTGGATTCCTTTATCAACAGCAGGAACATATTCTTTTGGAACAGAACCACCAACTGTCTTATCAACAAATTCGTATCCTTTTCCTGGTTCAAGTGGTTCGAACTCAACGATACAGTGACCATATTGACCTTTACCACCAGATTGTTTGATATATTTTCCTTCTGCTGTAACTTTCTTTTTGAGTGTTTCACGATATGCAACTTGTGGTGCACCAACGTTGCACTCAACTTTATATTCACGTTTCATTCTGTCGACAATAATGTCAAGGTGAAGTTCACCCATACCAGAAATGATTGTTTGACCTGTTTCTTGGTTGGTATAACGACGGAAACTTGGGTCTTCTTCTGCAAGTTTTGCAAGAGCGTTTGCCATTTTTTCTTGGTCTGCTTTTGTTTTTGGTTCAACAGCAACAGAGATAACTGGCTCTGGGAAATCCATTGATTCAAGAATGATTGGATGTTTCTCGTCGCAAAGGGTTTCACCTGTCATTGTATCTTTAAGACCAACAATTGCAACAATGTCTCCAGCATATGCTTCTTGTTCTTCTGTTCTTGAGTTTGCGTGCATTCTTACAAGACGTCCAACTCTTTCTCTTTCTTGTTTGTTAGAGTTATAAACATATGAACCAGAAGTAATCTTACCACTATAAATTCTATAAAATGTAAGAGTTCCAAATGGGTCTTTTGCAATTTTGAATGCAAGACCTGAAAGTGGTTCGTCGTCGCTTGTTTTACGGAATGCTTCGTGGCCTTCCATATCAACACCTTTAACTGGTGGAATATCGATTGGGCTTGGAAGATAATCAATAACAGCGTCGAGCAATTTTTGAACACCTTTGTTTCTGAGTGATGAACCACAAAGAACAGGTGTAACAATAAGATCGCAGGTTGCTTTTCTGAGAGCAGTTTTGATTTCTTCTTTGGTGAACTCTTCACCAGCAAAGAATTTTTCCAAAAGTGCATCATCAGTTTCTGCGATTGCTTCTATCATCTCTGCACGATATTTTTCAGCGAGATCTTTCATGTCAGCAGGGATTTCCCTAACTTCCATTTTTTCGCCTTTTTCGTCGAGATAATAAACAGCGTCCATATCCACAAGGTCAACAATTCCTTCGAAAGATTCTGCACGACCAATTGGGAGTTGGATAGGTACAGCATTTGCTTTAAGTTGTTCACGGATAGAGTCAACAACGTGATAGAAATCTGCACCAAGGTTGTCCATTTTATTTACGAAAGCAATTCTAGGAACATGATATTTGTTTGCTTGGTTCCAAACCTTTCTTGATTGTGCTTGAACACCCTCTTTTGCTGTGAAGAGTTCAATTGCACCATCAAGAACTTTAAGGCTTCTTTCAACTTCGATTGTAAAGTCAACGTGTCCAGGAGTATCAATAATATTGATTTTGTGTCCTTTCCAGTGGGTTGTTGTTGCAGCAGAAGTGATTGTGATTCCACGCTCTTGCTCCTGAGCCATCCAGTCCATTGTTGCTTGACCATCGTGAACTTCGCCGATTTTATGGTTCTTACCGGTATAGAACAAAATACGTTCAGTTGTTGTTGTTTTACCAGCATCAATGTGAGCCATAATACCAATGTTTCTTATTTTGCTAAGTTCAAAATCTCTTGGCATAATTTTCTCCTAAAAGTTTAGTATGATTTGATATGTTCTTTCAAACATATATTTATTATATAATATTTTGTCCATTTTTCCAAATGTTTTAAACGAAAAATGGAAACATTTTTGCGATATTTCACGCGCAATTTTTAAACACAACATCTCAACCTTGAAGTGATTAAAAATTGATTTTATTTAGCATTCAATTCTCAACCTTATTGAACGCTTTTTATTTATTTGTATTTTAGGTCAAGATTTGATTTTTGTGCTAGGCACAAAATAGTGATTAGTGAAGAGTGATGAAGTAGTTTGATTTTTTCTCAAATTATTCTCTACAAACACTTTCGCTCTCTCAACCTATTGCGTGAAAGTATTTTAGGTTAAGATTTATGACATGCAGTAGGCACAAGGATAAAATCGACGCACGAGTTTATATTTAATAAATGACTGTGTCGTTTTATCCGCCAGTAACAACCTGCATGTTATGAAGAAACCTAAAATTACCAGCGGTATGATGCGAATGCCTTGTTTGCTTCGGCCATTCTGTGTACTTCTTCTTTCTTCTTGAAAGCACCACCGGCATTGTTGTATGCATCCATAAGTTCGTTTGCAAGTTTTTGAGCCATTGTTCTTTCTGAACGTTTTCTTGAAAACATTACAAGCCAACGAATTGCAAGAGTTTGTCTTCTTTCTGCACGAATTTCACATGGAACTTGATATGTTGAACCACCAACACGTCTTGCTTTAACTTCAAGAACAGGTTTAATGTTTTCCATTGCTTGGTTAAACATTACCATTGGTTCAACGCCAAGTTTAGAAGCAGCCTCGTTGAATGCATCATAAACTATATTTTGAGCAATTGAGCGTTTTCCGTCAACCATAACTTGGTTGATAAGTTTTGTTACAACTTTTGAACCATAAACTGGATCTGGAAGAACATCACGCACAACAGCAGCATTTCTTCTTGACATTTGAAAGTTTCCTCCTTATTAAATTTAAAAAATCAATGTTATTTAGGTCTTTTAGCGCCATATTTACTTCTGGCTTGCTTACGGTCCTTAACACCGGCAGTATCAAGTGTACCTCTGATGATGTGATAACGCACACCAGGAAGGTCTTTTACACGACCTCCACGAATAAGTACTACAGAGTGTTCCTGCAAGTTATGACCAATACCAGGGATATAAACAGTTCCTTCCATGCCGTTGCTAGCGAGTTTAACCTTTGCGATTTTTCTGAGCGCTGAGTTAGGCTTTTTAGGAGAAGTTGTTGTAACAGACAAACAAACGCCACGTTTTTGAGGACATTCCTCCAAAATTGGTGATTTTGCCTTAACTTCTTGTTTTTCACGTCCCTTACCATGTCTGATCAACTGGTTAATGGTTGGCATAATTCTACCTCCTATAAATTTGTGAACTTCACACTGCCCCAAGAGGAAATTCTTGACTGTTTAATGCACTTTTCTCGCACACCACTACTTAAAAAGGGCATAAAAATAGCCAAGCATGTTATTCATGCAAGGCTAATTTTAATATATTTATTTTTTAAAGTCAATAGTTTAACGATTTTATTTTATATTTTTTATTTTTTAAACAAAAAAAGCCAGAAAAACTCTGACTTTTATTCTTTTGTTACGCTTTTTTTGATGAAGCCAATTTTATATTCAAGTTTTTTGATTTTCCCAACAGTGGCAGCAAGTTCCATTGGAACCTTTTGTTCGATTTTTGCAATGATTGCCTTTTGGTCTTTTTTGCTGATGTTATAGGTGAAATTATAGCCAAGGTCTTCAATGTTCACGCCAAGAAGTTCGCCATATTCTTTGAGTTTGTTATATTCGCATTTTTCGCGATATTGTTGAACCGCAAAAAGCACAAGTTCAAGACATTTTTCATCTTCTGCAACATTTGAATGTTTCACAAGTTTATAGATTCGTTTTTTAAACTTTCTTGGCAAAACATTTACAATGGCATCGAACGTGAGTTGATATCTTTCTGGTGTCATGTTGTCAAGAACTTTGATAATGTAGGAAACGCTTTCAACCCCAGTGAGTTTTTCGTTGAACTCATAGTTGGTGAAACCATCATCCACATTTACAATTTCAAACCCAACCGCAAGGGCAAGGTCATGCAAACTGTTTTTCATGTTTTCTCCTGATAAACTAAAAGCCACAAAACTGTGGTCTTTTAGGAAATTTTATTATTGTTTTTCGTTTTCTTCTGCACTATTTTGCTTTACAACTGCATTTGCGTTTGCAATTGTTTTTGAATCGGCAAAAAGTTCTGCGACAATTTCTTCGGTTTCTTCAACAGAAATTCCTGCTCTTTGAAGAATGTCGGTGTATTTTTGTGTATATGCAACGCCATCGATAAAGTTTGCACGATTGTGACGTTTTGTTGATTCTTCTTTTGAAAATTTGGAAACGAGTTGACCGGCAAGATTGCTGTACACTTCTTCTGAACGGCCTTCTTTGATTCCTGCAACAAGGTTGTCAACAACTTCTTGACCCAACGCGTTTGCATTACAAATAGACACAATGTTTGCAACTTCTTCGTCACGTGTGAAGTTTCTTTTTTCTGGGACAAAAATTGCTTGAACCCCATTAGAGAACATTATTGCACCTGACTTTCTGCATTGCATTGGATAGAGCCCTGAAAGTGTTGCAAGTCTGATTGTTTTAGAGCGGTTTGAAAGGTTTTGATTTGCCATGTTTTAGTCCTCCGTTTGGCAAACAAACTGAGCAACAAAATTCTTATAATTTTGTTCGTCGGAAGAAAGATTTTTTCCACCCTCGGTTTCGGCGTCAACAAGCAAAATGATGCGCTTTGGATTCATTCTTTGAGTGTCATCAAAGGTTGTTGCTGGGCTGATTGGGCTTTCCATTTTTTCTGCGAAATCAAGAAAAGTTTCAAGATAGTCTTCGGCAGAAAGATAGGCTTTTTCAACTGTTTCGCCACTGGCAACAATGTCAAGGTCTGGAATTAAAACTGTATAGTTTTTTTCTTCTTCACTATAAAACAGTATCACTGGATAAACATATTTTTTCATTTTCCATCTCCAAAAGGTTACAACTTTGTAATTATATTGTAACAAAACCATTTGAAAATGTAAAACGATTTTTATCAATTTACTGCTTTCAGTTTTTTGCCGTGCAAACCTTTATGTTTTTGCACAATCATATTCTAGCACATTTGGCAGTTTTTGTAAATACCCCTTTCAAATTTTAACACTCAAAATGCATAAAAAAAGAACAAACCAAAATTTGATTTGCTCTTTAAAAAATTTATTCACCAGTATTTTCTGCTGGGGTTTCGTCCATGAATGAAAGAACAATTTCACCATATGAGGTTTCAACCTTAATGAGATAGTGTCCTTCTGTCATGGTTGATTTGATGCTTGAAGATTCAACAATTACAGTTTCACCAACTTTAACTTGTGCTTTTGTGCTTTTTGTTGATTTAAGGTCATAGTCAACAGTTCCAATTTTTGCACAAGTTGCATCAATTTTAATGTGGTCGGCTCTTGTTCCAGAAGTGATTGTAACATTTCCTGAAATTTCATCGAATACATATTTTCCGTCATTTCTTGAATATGCTTCAACAGTTCCTTTCAATTTCTTTGCAACAATTTTCTTTCCTGAATAAAGAGTGATGTTTTTGCTTGAATCGTTTGTGAATGTAACATCGTTGCTTTTTGAATAGAGATTTACAGTTCCGGCAGTGTTATAAACTTCAATAACACCGGTTGAGGTTTTAACTTCTGGATTCATTATAACCCCACCCTCTCCAAGAGTAACTTTTCCGTTTTTGCCATTTACAACAATTTTTGATGAAATATTTTTCACCGAAACATTGCCGGTTCCAGAGGTGATTTCAAGAGTGTTTGCAACATCAATTGAAATTCTTCCTCTTGTTGATGAAATTTTTCCTTGATAGAGTTTTGCAACTGAAATTGCGCCACCCTTTGTGCTGATGATTGTTGGAACTTCTTCACCAGATGCAAGGCTTGAAATTGATGTGTTCACTTCTCCAAGAGTAACGCTTCCGCCAGTTGAAATGTTCACTGTTCCGCGAACAGTGTTTGTTCCCTCGCCATAGGCTTTAACTGCGCCCGACTTTGAAGAAAATTCAAGGTTACGGCAAGAAACAAATTTGAGGTCGCCACCCTTTGTGGTTGCTTTAATGTCGCCAGCAATTGCTTTTCCAATGTTGATGTTGTTTCCTGTTGAAGTAAGGTCGCAAGAAAAGAACGAAACGTTTGTGCCAAGGTCAAGAAGTTTTGAAGACTTTACAGTAAGTTTGTCATTAACCAGCAAAGTTGAAGTTTCCAAAACTGAAAAACCACCAGCGGTGTCAACAGTAAGATTTTTTATTGTTGCGTTTCCGCTTATGCTTACTGATGAGGTTTTAGATTTGATATAAAGACTTCTTATTCCATTGAAAAATGAAGAAGGGAGTGCAAGTTTAAATCTGAAAAACTCGTCTGCTTTTTGAGAATATACAAATTCTTCAATTTCGTTTGCAGTAATGTGAAGGTTGCCATTTTCGGTTGTCATTGAAAGGTTTGCAACTTTATCTTTTGTTCTTGTGAAACCAATAAAGTTTTGGCAAAATTCAACAGAAGAAGCATAGCCATTGTTAAAGTCAATGCTTATTGGAACATTTTTTGTGTCGATATAGATATCTTTATATTCCCCAATCGGCTCGTTGATTTCGCACTTGCTTGTTCCGCTTGCAACATATCTAATTCCGAAAATTTCAGTTCCCGGAGCAAGAAACAAAACAAGAACCGAGCCACAAACAAAAAGCAGTCCACAACACAAAATTGCAATGAACAAACCAAGTAATTTATTTTTCATTTGCACACCTCCGCAAATTTTATTATATATATTATATCATATATTGTTATATATTTCAATATTATTTGTCTTCAAGCACGGCCTTGATTCTTCTTACGCCCGAAGAAGAAGCCTCTTCTTTTTTGATTCTGAAATGTCCCAAAACGCCAGTGTGCTCAACATGAGGTCCTGTGCAAATTTCTTTTGAAACATTTCCAATTGTATAAACCGAAACAACTGCTGGATAGCGTTCGATGAACTGATGTTCTGCGCCCGCTTTTACAGCGTCTTCTTTTTTCATTTCTTCACGAGTTACTGTGAAGTCTGCCTTTATCCAACTGTTTACAAGGTCTTCAGTGCTTTTGATTTCTTCATCTGAAAGTTTATGGTCGCAAGCAAAGTCGAAACGAAGACGTTCAGCATTGATGTTTGAACCCATTTGGTGAGAAGTTTCACCAACAACTTGTTTGAGAGCCGCATTCAAAAGGTGGGTTGCTGTGTGATATTTTGTTTCAATTTCACCAGTTGATGCAAGACCACTTTTTGCTTTTTCTGCGCTTGCTTTTGCAAGGTCTTGATGCTCTTTAAGCGCAACTTCATAGCCTTTTTCGTCAACGCTATATCCGAGTTCTTTTGCCATTTCAATTGTCATTTCAATTGGGAAGCCATAGGTTTCATAAAGTCTGAAAGCAGATTTTCCGCTTATGGTTTTGTCTGCCTCGGTTTCTTTATATTCTGGATTGTTCTTTTTCATGAACTCAACTTTTCTTTGAAGTCCTGAAACAAGTTTGTCGAACTCTTTGTTTCCAGTTTCAATGGTTTTAAGGAACTTGTCAACCTCTGCCTTGATTGAAGAAAGAATATATTCTTCTTTTTCAACAAGCAAAGGATAACTGTCTTCATAAACTTTTTCAATATAGATTTTTGCAACGTCAAGAAGTTTGTCTGGGTCAAGGTTAATCTTTTTTGCATGGCGGATTGCACGGCGAAGAAGTCTTCTTAAAATATAGCCGGCACCAACATTGCTTGGCAAAATTCCCTTTTCGTCACCAATAAGCATTACGGCAGTTCTCATATGGTCAACAATGATACGCATTGATTTTGTCGTTTCTTGATGTTCACCATATTTTGCACCAATTTGGCTTTCCAAAAATGCAAGAACTTCGGTGAAAAGGTCTGTCTTATAGCCGTCTGTAAAACCATTTACATACATCAAAAGACGTTCAAAACCAAAACCTGTGTCAACGTTTTTGTTTTTAAGTGGAGTAACGCTTCCGTCTGGCAACTTTTTATATTGCATATAAACGTCGTTTCCAATTTCAACCCATCTGCCACATTCGCAAGTAACGTCGCACTTATCCCCTTTCTCGCAAGGTTTGTCATAGCGAGGATAGAACCATTCGTTGTCTGGGCCACAAGGAGTGTTCACAGTTCCTGGCAAATCCCACCAGTTATCTTTCAAGAAATAGATATTTTCTCTTTTAACACCCGCGTTCACCAAACACTCAACAGCCTCATCATCGCGAGCAACAACGTCGTTACCAGCAAAAACTGTTGAACAAATTTTGTTTGGATCAAAGCCAAGTTCTTTTGTCAAAAATTCAAAAGACCAAGCGGTTTTTTCTTTTTTGAAATAGTCACCAAGGCTCCAATTTCCCATCATTTCAAAAAATGTGAAATGGCTTTCATCACCAACTTCGTCAATGTCGATTGTTCGAACACAACCTTGGACATTGCAAAGTCTTGTTTTTCCGCTTGGATGCTTTGCTCCAAGAAGATATGGCATGAGTGGTTGCATTCCTGCAACATTGAACATTACGCCAGTTGAACCGTCACCAATAAGTGAAACAGCACCAATGTCAACATGTCCACGAGCCTTATAAAAATTCAGCCATTTTTCCCTTAATTGTTTACTTGTAATTTTCATTTTATTTCCTTCTTTTATTGTGGTTTATATGAGTCTTTAAGCCCAACAACTTGGTTGAACACAAGGTTTTCCGCAGTCGAATCTTTGTTGTCGAGAGCATAGTATCCATTTCTCATAAATTGATATCTGTCATCAAGATTATAATCAATCAAACTTTCAACAAGCGCTTTTTTGTTGATGTCAACACTGTGTTCATTGATTTTGATTTCGTCTTGAACTGTTCTTTCGTTTGTTGAAGCACTTTCTTCATCTGTAAGCAAGTTATAGAATGTTCTAACCTCGCATGGCTTTGCATATTTTGCGTTGAGCCAATGGATTGTTCCCTTCACCTTTACTTGGCTTCCAGAACCAGATTTTGTTAATTTGTCATATTCGGCATAAACAGTTTTAACGCTTCCGTCTTCGTTCAAATCATAACCAGTGCATTTCACAATATAGGCACCAAACAAACGAACCATGTTTCCAACATACATACGATAATATTTTGGTGGAGGAGTAATTTCAAAGTCGCTTCTTTCAATATAAAGTTCTCTGCCAAAATAATATTTACGTTTGGTTGACTCTTCTTTTTGTGGATAGTCAGTAAGTTCAATTTCTTCATCTTCACCCTCATAGTTGGTGATGACAAGTTTAATTGGATCAAGAACTGCCATAACTCTTTTTGATTTTTCATTGAGAGTGTTGCGGATAAAGTGTTCAAGCATGCTTCTTTCGCAAATTGTTGTTGTTTTTCCAAAACCGGCAGCACGAACAAAGTCGATAAGGCTTTCTGGCAAAACACCACGACGGCGAAGACCACGAAGAGTTATAAGTCTTGGGTCATCAAAGCCCCAAACAACACCTTCTTCAACAAGTTTTTTAATGTTTCTTTTTCCTGAAATGGTGTTTTTAATCATAAGGTTTGAATATTCAATTTGTCTTGAATGATTTGGCAAACCGCTGTTTTCAACAACCCAGTTATAAAGTGGACGGTGGTCTTCAAATTCAAGACCACAAATAGAGTGTGTAACCCCTTCCAAACAGTCGTCAAGTGGGTGTGAAAAGTCATATGATGGATAAATGTTCCAACTTCTTCCAATTCTTTGATGATTGAGATATTGGATACGATAAATTACTGGGTCACGCATGTTCATGTTTGGTGAAGCCATGTCAATTTTTGCACGAAGGCAACGAGAACCTTGTTCAAATTCGCCATTTTTCATACGTTCAAAAAGGTCAAGGTTTTCTTCAACCGAACGGTTACGATATGGGCTGTTTGTTCCCGGTTCAGTAAGAGTTCCACGAGTTGCAGAAAGTTCTTCTGGAGAAAGGTCACAAACATATGCCTTTCCCTCTTTGATAAGTTTCACAGCAATTTCATAGTTTTGCTGAAAATATTCAGTTGCATAGTGGATTGCGTTCCACTTATATCCAAGCCAAAGCACATCTTCTTGAAGTGCGTCAACAAACTCTTGTTTTTCTTTGATTGGGTTTGTGTCGTCATAACGAAGATTGCAAATTCCGCCATATTTGAGAGCGGTTCCATAGTTAAGAACAATGTTACGAACATGTCCAATGTGCAAATATCCACTTGGCTCTGGTGGATGACGGGTTTGGATTCCTCCATGAATCTTTCCCGCTAAAATGTCTTTGTTAATTTCATTTTCAATGAAGTTAGTTGCCTCAATAGGCTCTGCTTTTTTAATTTCCATATATATTTTCTCCTGATAAAATGCTTTAAAAAATGTCTGTTAAATCATCAATATTTTCTTTCACTTCAACAATTTCGCCCGTTGGGGCTTGGCTTTCATGCATCTTATCATAGGCATCTTCAATTGATTTTTGGTTTGCATCACTTGCAAGGTTTGCAAAACTTACACGGCTTCCAACCCAAGCAAGTGGAATGGTTGCAAGTTCACCATTACGGTGTTTTGCAATGACAAGTTGAACAGTATAGTCTTTTGGTTTTTCTTGTGGTTCACCCGCTGGTGCGTTTGCTGGGTTTTCTTGGTCTGGGCGGTGAATGAACATTACAATGTCGGCGTCTTGCTCAATCGCACCAGATTCACGAAGGTCTGAAAGCATTGGCATTTTGCCTTGACGTTGTTCAACCGCACGGGAAAGTTGTGACAAAAGGATAACCGGAACGTTGATTTCCTTTGCCAAAATTTTCATTTTACGTGAAATTTCTGAAACTTCGGTTTGACGGTTGTCTGATTTTGAATCGGCAGTCATAAGTTGCAAATAGTCAATCATGATAAGGTCAAGACCCTTTTCACGTTTAAGTTTTCTGCACTTTGAAAGAATTTGGTTTGGTGTGTTAAGAGAGTTATCATCGGCATAGATTTTGCAGTTTGAAAGGCGTTTGTGCGCTTTCCAAAGTTTTGTCCAATCCGCCTCGGTAAGTTCGCCATGAAGCGCTTTTGTCATGTCTACATTTGCAACCGAGCAAAGCATTCTTTGTGCAAGTTGTTGCTTGCTCATTTCAAGAGAGAACACGGCACATTTTGCGCCCGCTTCAAGAGCAGCATTTGAAACAATGTTCATTGCAAGCGAAGTTTTACCAACAGAAGGACGAGCAGCCAAAAGAATAAGGTCAGATTTTTGAAGTCCGTTTGTGATTCGATCAAGTTGATAGAACCCTGTTGGAACCCCTCGAACCTTTCCGCCGTCTTTGTGGATTTCTTCAAAATTTTCCATAACGTCGGTGAGCGATGTAGCAAGGCTTTCAAGCGCGGTTGTTTGTCCTTTTTCTGCAATTTCAAAAATTGCTTTTTCGGCAAAACCAAGAGCATCATCACTTTCAGAAGAATATGCTTTTTCGGTGATTTTGTTTGCTGCCAAAATGATTTGTCTTAATGTTGAGTTCTTTTTCACAATGTCAACATATGACGAATAGTATGCAGCAGATGGCAAAACATTTGTAAGGCTGGTTAAATATGAAACGCCACCAATTGCACGAAGTTTGTCTTTGGTTTGCAAATAGTCTGAAAGCATGACAAAGTCAACTGGCTTGTTTTGTGCATAAAGAGCAAGCATCGCCTTGAAAATTTCTTGGTGCGCTTCAGAATAAAAGTCTTTTTCGTTAAGACGCGCCAAAATGTTCACAGCGGCTTCTTGGTCTATCATTGCAGAGCACAAAACGCTTTGTTCTGCCTCCAAGTTGTTTGGCATGATTTTTGCAGTTGTCATTTCTTTATCTTTTGCCATGTTTCCCCACCTTTATGTAATAATATATTGTAAGTATAAATTCATTTATCTTTCATGTCAAGTCATGGCAAAACATTTTGTGTTTGTTGTAATGTGATTTTTTTATTTTGCACCATATCTAAATTAAAAACAACACACAAACCAAAACAGAAACAAAAAACGCCACCCTTTTTAGAGTGGTGTTTTTTATTTTCCTGTCAACCAAATCAAACAGTCAAAACCATTACGACTAATATCTTGTCCATTTTTTGTTAATTTGTTTATGCTTATTATATTGTCAATTATCAAAATAAAAAAAATCGTTTTCAAAACGATTTTTTTAACCTATAACAAACAATGGCTTTACTCTTAATTTTGAGCGATCCATTCGGAAGCCTTCTATCCTGCCGTCGTTGCTGATTTTCATTGACACGCCATAGTTTGAAAGAGTTTTGGCGGCGGCAAGACGTCCACCACCTGTTGAACCCGCTTCAATTTTAATGATTGCACCAACAGCCAGAATGTTGCCATCATAGTCGATGATGGTTGCGCCGTCAATTGCAATCAGTTCTTGGCGAAGTTTGCGATCTAGTTCTTGGAACTTTCTTCCACCAATAATCTTTATAAGGTTTGCAGACTTGCTACATTTCTCCTCGGTCAAAAATTTTTCAAATGGTTCAAACGCCTCGGCATTGTCCTCATCTGGCAAATGGAAAAATGATTGATCAATTTTTTGTTGCATTTTAAAATCGTAACAATCTTTGAAAAGAAGGTCTCCCTCGTCGATATGTTTCAAAACATTATAACGATCGTTGCTGTTCACGTGAACCATGCAACCACCATTTCTTGCAAAAGAGGTGTCAAGCGCAGAAAGATAGATTGCTTTTCTGAGTTCTTCAACCTCACCATCGCGGTCGGCAAGTTTGCTGATGATTTCTTCATGCGAAAAGCAAACCCATGCACCATTTCTTTTTGCAAACAAAAGTTGCTTGTCTTTGAACACCAAAATGTCGCCCTCTTCAATCAAGCACACACCAATTTTTGCGCCCGTGCAAAGATTTGCAAGTTTGAGATATTCATATGGGGCAAGCAAGTCTTCTTTCACGTTTGAACTGAAAGATTGATAGCCCGCCAAAAAGCCGTCGGCATAAAGTTCGATTCCTGTGTTTTGACCATCAGATAAAAGCGCAATAAAGTCACGCTTCAAAATGTGGTCAATATGCATGTTTAAACTTGTTCCTTTTGGTGCTTTTTTACCATTTATGATAAAGCCGAAAGTTGCTTTGTTTCCTTCATAGGTGCGAAGGCTCCACTGTGTTACGGCGGTGAGCAAATGGTCAAGAGTGTCACGCGCCTTTAATGTGAGCGCTTTGCAAATTGAATGTTGCGCCACTTGGCTTTCGATGCCATGCATATATTCTTTGTCAAGATTGGCTTTGAAAATGTGATGCATTTCATCAATGATAGACTTGACAAGTGAAATTTCAAAACTTTTGAAAGGTTGAACCCTTCGAATCACAAAACGATAATTATCATTACGGTCAAATTTAACAAGCAAAGAACCAGCGTTTCCCTGTGCAACGCATGCATCTCTTGGACCAGACTCTTCTTCTCCGACGATTTCTGAGCCTGTGAACATAGAGAGAATGTTGTCTTCCAAAAATGTTGTAAAGCGCTCTCTTTTCATTTTTGACCCCTGATTTCACAAAATCTTTTTTCTTTATATTTATATTAGCATTATAAAAAGCGAAAAGTCACCTGTTTTTCAAATATTTTTCTAAAATTTTTCAAGTTTTTTATGGTTTTTTATTGATTTTTCATGCACATTTTTCACTTTTTGCGTTTTTTGAGTTTTTGTTTGTTTGACAGCACTCTTTCAGATGTGTAAAATGAGTACATTAAAAACTATGAAAATAAATTTTTAATCATGAGGAAAAATAACAAAAAATGAAAAATAAATATATTTGTGCAAGTTGCGCGCACATTCTTGGCGAAAAAAATCAAACACTTCCAGAGCAAGTTTTAACACAGTTCAATTTCTTGCAAACAAATGGAAAAATTTGTTCGATTTGTGGTCAAAAAATTGAAAATGAAGAAAACCAAAACAAAGATATTTTACTTTTGGAAAGTGCGCTGAAAAATCCAAAAATCAAAGTTGTTGGTTTCACCGCCCCATCGGTTCGCGTTGCACTTGGAGACGAGTTCGGTTTTGAAATTGGTGCAAATGTTGAAGGCAAAATGGTTTCTGCAATAAAAAAACTTGGATTTTTTAAGATTTTTGACATGAACACAGCCGCCGATTTCACCGTTGTTGAAGAGGCAAAAGAGTTTGCAAAAAGACTTGATGAAAACAAAAATCTTCCAGTTTTCACAAGTTGTTGCCCTGGCTGGGTGAACTATTGCACAAAACTTTATCCTTCCCTTATTCCAAACCTTTCAACAGTGAAAAGTCCACAACAAATTTTTGGTTCGCTTATCAACACCTATTTTGCAAAAAGTGAAAATCTTGCAAGCACAGACATGTTTGTTGTTTCAATTGTTCCCTGCCTTGCAAAGAAAAGTGAACTTTTAACCGAAAACATAAACACAAGTGAAGGCTTTGATGTTGACATCGCAATCACAACCAAAGAACTTGCAACAATCATCAAAAATCACGGCATTGATTTTGCAAATCTTAAAGACGAACAATTTGACAACTTTTTTGGAAGTGCAAGTGGCTCGGGTGCAATTTTTGGAAACACCGGAGGCGTGACCGAGGCAATTGTCCGCTCACTTAACGGAATGCTTTCACAAAAAGATAAAAAGATTTTGGAATATAAAATGGTTCGCGGACTTGAAAACATTAAAGAAGCAACCATTTCAGTTGGTGACAAAAGCATTTCTGTTGCAGTTGTAATAGGGCTTAGAAATGTTCCAAAAATCATTGAAGAAATTAAACAAAATCCAAACAAATATCAGTTTGTTGAAGTCATGGCTTGCGAAGGCGGTTGCATTGGTGGAGCCGGTCAACCAAATCCCGAAAATTGCGACAAAATTGAACTTTTAAAACATCGCGCAAAATCGCTTTATGAAAGTGAAATCAAAAAGCCTGTTCGCCTTTCGCACGAAAATGCAGGGCTAAAAAAAGTATATTCTTCTTTTCTCGGCGAAATTGGTGGCGCGAAAGCAAAAGAACTTTTGCACCGAACCTATGAAAAATAGAAAAACACACTTCCCTGCGCGATTTTTGTATCGTTTTTTACATTTTAGACATTTATTTTGCACTTTTTAACGCTAAAAATAAATATGCATGAAAAATCAAATTCAATTTTTATGCATATTTTTTTATGGTCGAATTTTTACAAATTTCAAAATGTCTATTGAAAAAATGCAAAAACAATGTTAAACTGAAAATAGCGAAATAAAATTTCAAATGATTATATTATTTTTGGGGGAAAACAATATGAAATCAGAATATTTGAAAGCGTTTGAAAAACTTGTAAATGAAATTTATGGAAAGGTTGATGAAGGCGTTTTTGAAAACGAACACCTTGACGAATATTTGTGTCAAATTTTGAAAGGCGACTATAACATTCCAGAAAAAAGATTTCAAAAAACTGTTGATGATTTTATCTTGAAAGGAAAATTCAAAAACTCTGCACTTTTCCGAAATGTTCCAGACATTTATATTTGCAAAGACGATTGCTTTATGTGTGTCAGACCAAAAGATAGAACAAGACCTTATACCATGACTCTTCAATATTTTCCAGAACAAAAAATGGTGAGTCTTAAATTTTTGGACGGAGAGTTGAAGTCGGAGCAATGTGGCATCAAATGCAACCGCACATTTTTTGCAGACTTCCTTGAAATGAGCACCAAAGCAACCGACATTTGTGAATATCCAGAAAATGGAGATATGAGTTTTGACTCGCTTGTAAGAAACCTTGCAATTCCATATATCAAGAAAACAGCAGGCATCAACTTTAATGAAAGTGATCTTCAAAGCGTAAAAAAAGAAAAAGAAATTCTCCTTGGAAACCGAAAGTTTTGGTATGTTGAAGAAGAACAAAAAGATTTTGACCAACCAGCACAAGAACTGCTATTCTACAATTATTCTCCTTGCAAAAACCAAAAAAACATATTCTTCTGCCACACCGACTTAGAGGTTTTCATTAAAAACAAAGACGGTTGGGTGCATTCAACAAAGCGCGACACACACACCGAAAAAGCAATTGAACATTATAAAGAAACTGGCGACTTTGTTTTTCACGGTCAAACCGCACAAATTTTTAATTTCTTTAAAGATTCCGACCCAATGACTTATTATGAATTTACTGAAAACACAGAATTGATTGAAAGAGAAAAACGCAAAATTGAAGAAGAAAATGAAAAAGCAAAACGCGAGCAACTTCTTCATGAAGCGGGAAAAGAAAAAGAGAAACCAGCAAAGAAAGTTGCACCAAAAACCACAACAGCAAAAGAAGAAAAAACTGCAAAAAGCACGGCTTCTTCAAAACCAAAAACTGCAAAAACAAAAACTACAACCGAAAAAAGCGCTGAAAAGCCAGCAGAAAAACAAACTAAAACGACATCTTCAAAAAAGAAGACTGGTGCAGAAAAAAACACAAAACCAGCAAAAAACGCAAATGAAGAAAGCCAAATGGGCAACGAATAAAGGTGCAAAAGCACCTTTTTTGTTTTGCTATTGATTTTGCTATTTTTGTTTGATATAATATTTTCAGGAGAAAAAATAATGTTTAATTTATATGAAATCAAACAAGCAAGAACAAAAAGAACTCTTGAACAATCCGACATCAAAAGCCTCAGAGATCTTCAACTTCTTGTTTATCGTGAATATTTGAAATTCTATATGCGAAAATCTGACCATGAAAGACAAGAAGATTACTCACTTTCAGGCGTTTCTGCAAGACAATATCTTGAAAAAAGACTTGAAGAAATTGAAAAAGAGGGTGGCGCAGGCAAAGAATATTTGAAAGAGCAACTTCGAAACACAATTGACGCGGCTTGCGTTTTTGCAACTGGAAGAAAGCCTTGCTATGAGCCAACCTATACAAACGGAATGTGGCTTTTAGAAGACACGATTGAAGACATCATGGAATCTGCTCTTGTGAAAACTGCCCTTTCCCTTCCTGTTAAAAGAAAAATGTTTGTTTCTTCAAAAGAACTGAAAAAGGCCAATGGTTTTGATTTCTACATCATTCAATCAGACATTTCAAATTCAAGAAACATTTATAGTTTCACAAACAAAATTCTTGACGAGCGCTTTATCAAAATGCACGAGCAAAACTATAATGCAGCCCGAAATAATAAAGCCCCTCTTTATTCTGAATTTGAGTTTGACCTTGTTGAATATCAAGGATATATCGTTTCAAAACAACTTGCAAAAATCATTAAAATTGAAAACCAAATTGAAAATCGCAGACTTCGCAAAATGCGTTCTCCTGAATTTTTCAAAGCCATGCAAGGCGGAGTTCACGAATTTGTGAAAAAAACTTATATTCCAAAAAATCCAGAAGACTCAAACACTGAAGAAAAAGACAAATAGTGCAAAAATCAACAAAATTGCACCATTTTGAGTTTCAAAACACCACCTGCCATCACCCGCCCCCTCTTGACAAAAAATATATTTGTTATATAATAATGATATAATAAATTTTAAGGAGCACCTTATATGAAAACAAATTTTAATGACATGCTTGAATTTTCACTTTACACATGTGCATTTCGCCTTCATGAAATCATTTCAATTATGGAAGACAACTTTGCCGACCAAGAACTTATGGCGAAACAAATTGAAGACTTCACAGGCAAACGCCCAGTTGAAACCGAAGAAGAACTTGAAACAAAACAAGCAGCAATTTCTGCCCTTAACCACAACTATGAAGCATTTGGCGAAATCAGAGATTTGATTGAAAAACGTTATGGCAAAGGCGAGTTCAAAAACTGGCTTGAATATAACGACAACTATGTTGCTTCTCTTTCTTGGGACGACTATGCATCTTTAAGCGACAAAGCACAAGAATATAGAGAGAAAGGTTTCATTGCAAACTCTCCTTCATATGAAGAACTCAAACATGTTTTGAAAGCAAAAGGTTATCATCGTTACAGTCCAGAAAAAGAACCAGCAAACGACTAATATTCACAAAAAAAAGAACACATGAAAATGTGTTCTTTTTTTATCTCTTTTTTACTGATTTTGTTGTTTTAATTCTTCACGAAGCTTCATCCAAAGTTTTCCAAGTTCGTTTCTTCCGTCACGATTTTTTCCAATGCCCCAAAAACTGTCTTTAGGAGAATCTTCACAAATTCTTAAATCTCCAGTTAAAAGCAATTTCTTTTTCACATATGGGTTTTGTTCAAGTTTAAGACGAAGCAATTTCTCCATAACCTGAAGTTTAATGTCGTCCCAATCTTTTCTTTGCTTGTCTTTGTTTGCATATGCAATTTTTTGTGCTTCATGGGCAGAATAACACTCTGTAATTTGCTTTGCAATTTCGGGTGCGGTTTCCAAAAACTTGATTGATTGATAAGCATGTTCAACCGTGCAATAAAGCACTCCGTCAACCAAAACTCTGAACGACGAAAAATTGTCAAAAACAAAAAATTCTCTTGGATAGAACCCAATAAACTCGTCAAACTTTTCTGCAAGCCATGGGTCACGATATTGTTCAATTTGTATCATAATTTGCTTCCTTTCTTTTTTATAATCATCTTATCACAATTTTTCCAGCACTGTCAAAAATTTAAGTCTTAAACTTTGATAAAATCCAAATTTAACAAGAACATATTTTAAATTATAATTTCACCCCATTCTTTTTTATCTCGCAACAAAAAAAGAAGTGGATTTTCCACTTCTTTTTTTAATGCACTTTATTATTTTGAACTGCCAACACCAAAAATTGCGCCCATTCCTGTTGGAATATAGATGTTTACATATTTGCTGTTTGTTGTCAAACGAGTTCCTGCATCTGCAACATTTTTGTCTGAACCTTTAATGAGAACTGCTTCGTTTTGTGGGGTTCCACTTGCGATTGCTGCGCCAACTGCTTGAGCAGTTGAAGCATCAACAAATCTTCCAGTTGAAGCATCTTGAAAATAGATATTTCCCGCTGCTGGTCCACCAGGCATGATTGCATCTGCAAAGTTAATTTGTTCCATATAGTTCTTAGATTCTTTCATCATGTCAAGACCATAAGTTGTTTCTTCATGGTCCTCACCTGTTGCATAGAATTTGTTATATGCTTCTTGGTTGTCAAAGAAACGAACATAACCTTGAACACGGCCAGTTGAAACACCTTCATTTGAAGAACTTTTTATGAGAGCGACAAGGTCAAACACTTCATATTTCTTTGGTGTTGTTCCGCCCTCGTCGATATCTTTTGTTCCGTGGCTTAAACTCTTTCCGATTGTTGCATTTTCAACAGCATAAATTGCTCTGTTTGCTTGTGAAATTTGAGTGATAATGTCTGTTGCGCCATAGTTGATAAGCCATGGAGAAGCAGTTGTAACTTTTGATTCGATTGTTGAATTGATAACATCAATTCTTGAAATCTGTCCGCCGTCTCCGCTTGTATTTGCGTCAACATGGTCTGCAATGATTGCAGGTCCACTTGCATGTTTAAACTCACTGTCACGAATGATTGTGTGTTTTGCACCCCACATATAGAACAAGCATTGATATGAATAGTATCCACGGCAACTGTCAACAACATAATTGCCTTCAAATTCACCATACTCTTCACCTAGTTCAAAGAAATATCCAATATAGAAATTGTTTGAAATTGTGTTATTTCCTTCAAAATTTATAGAATGATTTTTCATCATAAGCAAACCGCCAGAGTTTGCAATTGATTCTACTGAATCTTCTGAAAGACCACCATTTCCAACAAAAGCAACATTCTTCCAGTTGACTGTTGTTTGTTTTGTGAAATTTTTGCTTTCATCTGCTTTGCGATTATAGAAAGCACAGAAGTGTGAAGTGATGATTTGTTGTTTTTCAACGTCAACAAGTGTGTTTGCTTCTTTAGATTCACCAACCATTTTTGGAAAAGCACTGAAATCTACTGTAAAGAAGTTACCAATAAATTGGAATTCATCTCCATCACTAATGAAACGTTTATAAAGTCCATAACCATTTCTGTCAATTGTTGTTCCCAGCAATGCTTTTTGTTTATCAGCACTGAAACTGCTGAAGTTTTCGCTGTTTTTATTCCAGAAAACTTCTGCTGGAACATCGTTTCTTGTAACTGAAATGTCACTTTGCAAGATAACAGCATTGATAGTTTTTCCAGCAACGCCTGCTTCTTGTTTGATTGCTGTCCAATCAAATACTTTTTCATTTCCTGCTGTTGAGTTGTCATATGCAGAAAGTTCTTTTGCAGTGTAAACGTTGAAAGCATCAATAACTTTCACTTCTGCGGTGAAAGAAACGTTTGCTTCTTCCATTCCTGCTGCTGGGTTTGCCGCTTTAACAGTAATGCGGAAAGCCTCTTCTTCGGTTGCTTTGTCTTTAAAGTTGAAAGTTGCATCTTCTGTGTTGATTGTCATATAGTCTGCAACATCTTCTTTTGAAAGAACAACCCAGTTTGAATATTTCAAAACTGAAACAGTTACATCTGTTCTAACCTTTTTAAGACCGGTTAAACGGTTTCCTTCAAGGTCTATACCAGTTGCTTTAATGCGGAAATGGAAAGTGTTTTCAGTTCCGGCATAGAGATAATCGTTATGATTCATGAATTCGATTCTCTCGTTTCCTGTTGCGTTCTTCTTTGCATTGAACTCTTGAACAAGTTCACTTTCAAGGCTGATTACTGAAACAACGTCTGCCTCAGAAGCAACAACAGTGATTTCCACATCAAAAGAATAGTTTTCTTTTGAATAGGTGATTGTCAATTTTTTTGTGCCAACAGTTGCAGTGTCAACATTTGAAAAACTAAGGTCGGCTGCTGTAATTTCTTTTGTTGTTTTATCTTTATAGGTCAAAACAACCTCTGTTGCGCTTGTGTCAACTGTTTCACCTTTAACCACAGTTGTGATCAAGGTTCCGTTTTTAACAACAGCAGAAACAATTGGATTTTTTCCACAAGCAACAAAACCAAACGCACAAACGAAACAAATTGCAATCATTGTAAAAATTTTAGCAAATTTTTTCATTTTTTGTTTTTTTCTCCTTTTATTTTTTATATATAAAGTGCACTGCACATTATACCAAATTCATTATGCCCTAACCCAAATATCAACAGTGTCGAACACACTTGTTCCGTCGGTTGACATGATTTTTAGAGTAAAGTAGCATGGACCCGAAAAGAGCATGAGTCCAAGTTCATTTCCCTTTTCGTCGGTCATCATTTTTACACGAGTAAGTTCGCGGTTATAGATATATTGAACCTTTTTAACGGTTGCGTTGTCTGGATATACTCTGTGAGAGATATATAAAATTGTTCCAGTTGCAGAACCCGAAGACGAAACTTCGCCAGGGGTTGTGAACTTTACAATTATAACTTTTCCAGACTCGTCTTCTTTCACAACAGAGTGTGCATCACTCTTGTTTGTGCATTCAATTTTTGTTACAGGAGTTGTTCCATTCACAATTACAAATTTCATTCCAAAAATTGAAATGAACATTACAGAAGCAACAAACACAATTCCAATAATAATTAAATTTATCTTTTTCATTATTGTCGCTCCTTGAAATATACTTTAACTTTGCTGAAAAACAGATAGGTTCGAAAGGCAACAAACAAAACTGCAATAAACAGCATTTTCCCCCAAACAACTTCTGGATTTTCTGCCATCAAGAACCAAGCGAAAAATGCAACAAACGCAGAAATTAGATAGGCATAAAGGAAACTGCGAATGTCGTTTGGGTCACGATAGTGTCCGCCGGTTGTTTGATATTGCTGAGTTTGAGGGTTCATCACATCTTGCTCTGCGCTCATGAACAAATGAGCAACATAGAAAAGCAAAATTGTAAAGAACACCAAAGTTGCATCACTGTTTGAAAGTCCAATGAACTTTGACATTATGATAACAGTTGTCAAAAGCGAAATCACCATGCAAATTCCTTGGAAAACAAACTTTCCGCAAACCATTTCATAATATGATTTTGGATTGGTTTTCAAAAGGTAACTTGATGCGCCCTCTTCGCTGTATGCGTGTGCTAAGTTGATAGATGACGAAAGCGTCATTATCATGATAAGCAAAATGTTAAAAATGAAACCCATTTGCATTCCTGCATAGCGGGTGTCCATTGCTGTGATGATTTTGTTCAAAAGCAAAATTACAAGAGGCATGCCAATCACCGATGTTAAAAGTCCATAGAACTTGTCGCTTGTGCGATAGGTCAATACAATTTCTTTTTTTATCATTGACAAAAAGCCGTTTGTCTTTTTGTTGTGAAAAGTTTTGTTCACTTTCTTTTTGCGATATTCAAATGGTGTGCTTGTCATTTTGAAAAACAGTGGTTGAACAAGCAAATATGCAAGTGCGAGCGCAATAACGCAAGCACCAATAACCCCAAGAACCGAGAACCATTGCTCGGCAGTGAACCATGAAGTTGCAATGCTATATTGCACGCCACAAACAGTTGTGACAGTATAGTAAAATGGTGCAAAGTCTTTGGTGAACTTTGCCATGAAAGTTTGAATCTCTTGGAAAGTTGTTCCCCAAGAACCAATAAGGTCAAAGTTTTCAGGAATTGCATTGATTGTTAAAACCAAAAGTGTTACAATTCCGCCAATGAAAAGTGCAACCAAGATATATTCAAGCCATTTGTTGTTTTTCACAATTGTTGTGATAAGCAAAAGTGGAATTGATAAAAGCGCACCAAGCGCAACTGGCAAAAGTGTCAGAATAAACATCATTGGAATAAGCCACAAATAATAGAACCAAGGAACCGAATTTATCATTCCATAGGCAACGAAAAGTGGCAACAAATATGTAAGGTTGCGAATAAATTCATAGATATAGTAAACAACAAGTTTACTTGTGAAAACTGTTGTTCGGCTGACAGGCATTGTCAGCAAAACCTGATTGTCTTTTGCAAAATAGAAAGATTTCATCATTCCAAAAATACAAACAACAATTGAAAGTGAATACATGAATGTGAACACAATTGTCATGAAACTTTGAGGAATACCTGGCAAAAGTGAAATCAGGCGCAAATATGAAAGAATATAGAACCCAGCAAAAATGACCGCCGTGATAACGGCGAACTTCAAAAGTGTGAGAACAACTTTAAAAATAGCCTTTTTAACGCTTTTGAACGCCGAAAAGTCTATTTTGTCTTTAAGTTGCATTTTTGTAAGGGTTAAAAGTCCTTTCATATTCTTCCTTTGTTATTTTTTGCTTTGAGATTTGTTTTTATTTATCTTTGTTTTTCAAGTTTTCTTTTTCTTGTTTTTTTGCTTGCTTTTCTGCAAGTCGTTTTGCCTTTTCTTCAGCTTTTTTGCGTTTTTTCTCTGCGCGAAGTGCCTTTTCTTCTTCGCGTTCTTTTCGTCTTTCTTCTCTTCTTTCTGCCATTGTAATGGCCTTTTGTTTTTTAGCGTCGGTGTCGGTTGCTCTTTTAACGTCATTCTCTTCGGTAACTTTGAGATAGAACTGTTCAAGAGTGGTTTCTTTTTCAACATCTTTCACAACCGCAGTTGTCAAAATGTGCCCATTTTTAATGATTGCAATTTTGTCACAAAGTTGTTCAACAATGTCAATCAAGTGGCTTGAAAAGAACACAATGTTTCCGTTTCTTGCATGCTCTCTCATGCACTCTTTAACTTGGAAAATGCTTTGAGGGTCAAGGCCTGTTAATGGTTCATCCAAAATCCAAACACGAGGATTGTGAACAAGCGCACTCATGATTGCAATTTTTTGCTTCATTCCGTGTGAATAGGTTTTAATTTGGTTGTCAAACGAATCTTTAAGTTCAAAAAGTGTGACATATTTTTCAATGGCTTTGTCACGGTCTTCTTTTGAAACCTCATAAAGGTCGGCAATATAGTTAATATATTCTCTTCCAGTAAGTTTTTCATAAAGTGCATAGTGGTCTGGAACAAAGCCAATTTGTTTTTTTGCCATCACACTTTGCGAGTCGACATCATAGCCACAAACTTCAATTTTTCCGCTTGTGATTGGTTGAATTCCAACAATGCTTTTGATGATTGTGCTCTTTCCTGCTCCGTTATGTCCAAGGAAACCATAAATCTCTCCACCATTTATTTCGAGAGATGCGTCTTTAACGGCATAAACATTGCTTGAACTGTATTTTTTCGAGAAATTTATAAGCACCAATTTATTTTTATTTTCCAAATCTACAGGCTCCTTTTTGCTTCTTCCAGCAAGTTTTGTTTCAAGTGCAAGTTTGTCAAGTTTAATTTTCTTGTTTCGGTCTGAAATGTCATACATTGTGTCTACAAATGAATATGCCCCTTCATAAATGAACCACATTCCAAGCCCCAAAATGACATATACCAAAAAGAACAAAAATTGATAAAGTGGATAGAATGTGAACGAAAAGTCTTTAATTTTAAATGTCCACACAATGTTTCGAAGGTCTTCTGCCCACTTTCCAAGTTTGTCGGCAATGAAGTCAGAGTTGATAAAGAAATAGTCAACAGTGCCATAGTTAGAAAACCATGCATTCAAAATCAGAACAAGTGCGAAATAGATTGCAAAGCCAACCATTGAATATTTGAACTCACGAAGTTTTGGACGCTCGTACACTCGAAGCGCAACAATCAAAAGTGGCATGAAAAATGCGATATAGTGGTTGATATAGAAAGTCAAAATTCCTGTTTCAAACAAGTTTGTTGAACTTGAATAATTTGGCATTGCCATTGCCAAAAAAGCACCAAGAACATTGATAAAATATGTGAAATAGAACAATTTATTCCACTTGAAAATCAAGCAAAGTGCAATAATATACATTGCCGTATTGCAAAGGTGGAAAGGCCAAGCAGTAATGTCAAGAAAACTTTCGAACTTGTGATGCAAACTGAAACTTAAAAGCGTTCCAAGAGCAATGAACAAAAGCACTCCTCTTTTGTCTTCTTTTGGAAGATGACGAAGAACAAAATATAAAACAATTGGAATAATGAAACTGAAATATAAAATCATTCTGTGAGGATATGAGAAAGATTTTACCTCGATTGAATAGTTCAAAAGTCCAAAGTTTGCTTTAAGGAAATATGCAGGCATGGTTGAAAGCAAAATTATAAGAAGCCCTGCAACAAATCCAAAAATTTCTCTCTTTTCAATTTTTGTTTTAAATTCACAAAGCCAAACCCAAGCAGAATATGCAACCATGATTCCCGCTTCAACAGCAAGAAGCATTCCACGAAGAGTTACATGTGAAAGTGCACCCGCACCTTCAATTGCCTGAACCAAAAGTGGCAAACAGAAAATTTTCAAAACCGAAACAATGCTTGCAAACCATTTTGCAATGTGGGTTGCATATCGCATTTTATAAAATGGATAAAGTTCAAACAAAATTACAGATGCATAGTCAAACCAAACAAGCAAAAGCATAAGGCAAGTTAGCCAAGAAGAATTGAAAACGCCAGTTGAAAGATTTACAACTTTTTCAATTTCATCGTTGCCAAGCATATATCTGAAAACAAAAATTGCCGACAAGATAAGCGAAATGGCTTTCATTGTTTTTGCTTGAACTTTTTCGTCTTTCTTGCGCAAGACAAAAACAGCAGATAAAATCAATCCGCTCGCAACAACAAACGCAACAATATAGTATAATGCAATCGCCATGTCTTGTATTTTTGCCCCAAATATAAATTGTTATTTATTTATAAATATAAGTATGTATATTATAGCCCTAAAACATGCACTTTTGTCAATCAAAAAACAAGATAAAAAATATTTGTGAAATTTTGTATAAACCCCAACAAAAAGAGGCATATTTTGCACTTTTTAAATGATTTTGAAACATAACTATGTGGTTTTTATATAAAAAACCGCAAAATCTAGTTTTGCCATAGTAAAAAGCAAATAAACAACATAAAAACCAAGAATATTTGCTTGAAAAAACAAAAATAGTCACAAAAATCGAAACAAAAAATATATTTTTTATAAAAATCGCTTTAATTGTAAAAAACGGCAATTTTGCACCATGGGGAATACAATTTTGCGATTTTTCTAAAAATCGTCATAAAAATAAAACACAATAAAAACGCCACCACAAGCATGGTGACGTTTTATAAATTGAAAAAGATTGTTTTCAAGACTTTTCAAATATTATTATAATTGTTTCACAAATTTTGATGCTTCAAGCCCAGCAATCATGCCCTGATAAACAGCAGTTGCAACTTGTTTTATTCCGCCAGTAATGTCGCCAGCAGAATATGCACCTTTAACATTTGTTTCGCACTTGTCATTTATAACAATGTGATTGTCTTTTGCAAGCACTCCAAGTTTTTTTGCCATGTCAAGCGAATCCATTGTTCCAAGTGCCAAGAACAAACCATCAATTATAACCACTTTGTTTTCAAATTCAACCTTTTCAAGTTTTGTTTTTCCCAAAAAGCCCACAATTTTATTTGTTATAACTTCAATGTTGCCTTGACTTTCAAGTTTTGTTTCGCCGTCTGTAAAAATATACACTTTCTTTGCAAGAGGAGAAAGAACTTTCGCCTCTGCCAAAGCATAGGTTCCGTTTCCAAGCACACCAACAATTTTGCCTTTATAGAAATATCCATCACAAATTGCGCAACTGCTTATGTTTTGTTTTTCATATTTTTCAAGACGCGAATCAACCTTATTTTGTTTTTCGCCAGACGCAATGATAACCGCTTTTGAAACATATTCTTCTTTTTCAGTTTTCAGCAAAAAACAATTCTTTTCAAAGTCTTTTTCCGCAAAGTCGATTGCACAATTTTCAACATCAATTCCAAGCGCTTTTGCTTGTTTTATGCCCTCTTTTTTGAGTTTTGAGCCAGAAATTGAAGCAATTCCATAGTAATTTGCAATTTCTTTTGCTTTTTCAAGTTTGCTTTCTCCGTTGTCAAACACACAAACCGAAGAGCCAGCACGCTTTGCATAGATTGCAGAACTTATGCCCGCAGGGCCCGCGCCAATAATGATAATGTCATATTTTTTCATATCTACTCCTGAACCCATGTGCTGTTTTTTGCAGCATATTCCCACTCTGCAAAAAGTTTTTCTCTTTGCTTTTCAGAAATCTCTGGTTTGAAAGATTCAACTTGCTTTGCAAGATTTTTTATTTCGTCAAATTTGATAAGACCAAGTGCAACTTCTGCAAGATAAATTGCACCAAGAACCGAACATTCTGTGCTTTCGGTTTTGTGAACTTGCTTGCCCGAAATGTCTGACAAAAATTGCAAGATGAAACGGTTTTTGCTTCCGCCACCATCAACATTTATTGATTTAAGTTTAATGCCAGTTTTTTCCATTTCTTTGATAATGGCATTTGCTCCATAGCCAAGACTTTCAAGAACCGCTCGAACCATATGATTTTTTGTAACGCCAAAAGTGATGCCAACAAAGCAAGCCCTTGCGTTAGCATTCCAAAATGGTGAACCAAGCCCTGTGAATGCAGGAACAAAATATACCCCGCCATTGTCCGGAACAGAAAGTGCCATTTTTTCGGTTTCATCAACCTTGTCAAAAAGTTTAACATTATGCCCCGCCCAATTGATTGCCGAACAAGCAGAGAAAATTGAACCTTCCAAAGCATATGCCGTTTTTCCGTTCACGGTATAGGCAACGGTTGCCAAAAGTTTATTGTTTTCAAGTTGAACTTTGTTTCCTGTGTTCACAAGCAAAAATCCGCCAGTGCCATAGGTGATTTTCGAGCGCCCAGCATCAACCGCGCCATGACCAACCAAACTTCCTTGCTGGTCACCAATAATCGAACAAAGAGGCGCACCATTAAACTCTTTACACTCACCAATAACCTCGGCAGAAGAAACAACCTTTGGCAAGCATTCGCGACTAATTCCCCACAAATCAAGAAGTTCATCGTCATAGTCCATGGTGTTAATGTTGAAAAGCATTGTTCTTGATGCGTTTGAAGTGTCGGTCACAAACTTGCCCGTAAGTTTATAAGCAATAAAACTGTCCATTGTTCCCAAGCAAAGTTGATGTTTTTTTGCAAGTGCTTTTGCTTCTGGAACATTTTTCAAAATCCAAGCCATTTTGCTTGCTGAAAAATATGGGTCTGGAACAAGACCAGTTTTTGCACGGATTTTTTCTTTCACTTCTGGTGAAAGTTTTTCAATTTCTTTTGCAGTTCTTCTGCACTGCCAAACAATTGCATTGTAAACCGGTGCATTCTTTGTACTCGCAATGGTAATCGCCGTGCGTAACAAGATTATCAGAG
>JABLTK010011581.1_pt1 | contig 42503 bp, 37 predicted proteins | sample 7160131 | NCBI WGS metagenome assembly JABLTK01 (sample SAMN14651221, study PRJNA627086) | human gut metagenome | isolation source: feces | host: Homo sapiens
GACGGTATATCCGTAATCGTAATCGTAGCATGCGCCGGGGATATAACGGTCTATGTATTTCAGCTCGCCGTTTTTCTCGGCTTTCTCGACAGCGCGGCGTAAGCGCATCGCTATCGCTTTATAGCTTACGCCCGTGAATGACGAGGGAGAACAGAGGCTGCTCGTTAGTTTTTTTGACAATCCCTCCGTCACGTTAACGCGTGCCACCGCCTTTATGCTACACGGGGAGGCTTTAATAAGGATAACGCTTCCTTGCCATTCTGAGTTCCGCTCTGAAAATACTGGTCGCAAAGGGCGTTTTTTCGGTTAAGCCGTTGGTGTTTGTCGGGTTTATTTAAGAGTTGCGGTCCATTGAAATCGGGGGGGCGATTTATTTTTCGATTACGAGGGTGCTGAGAGTGTTTTCGCCGAGGTCGAGCTCGAAAAGAGCGGTGCCCATGAGGACTTTTACGCGCTTTGCCGCGCCGCGGTTGTAGACGACGGTCGCCACGCTGCCGTCGGGGTTGAGGGCGGCGGTGACTTCTACGTCGCGGTAGGGCTGAGAACAGCCGATAATGCGCGCGCCCCTTGCGATAAATTTCGAGAAGTGCCCGATTGCGTAGAACGACGGGCGGGAAATCGCCTTGCCGTCGTCGCCCACGATAACGGGCGCGTCCGCCATCATCGGGCGATTGTCGCGGAAGTGCGACGGACCGCGCCGCTCGTCAAGCACGAGGTTCCAGTCGCAGAACGCGTTTGCGCCGCCGTTGAGGTCGCCGATAATGTCATGGGCGTACTTGTCGAGAACGACGCCGTCGTAATCGGACGCGGGCTTGTCTTTGCGCATCGGCACGCAAGCCTCGCTGACAATGATGTCCTTGTCGGGAAAGCGTTCGCGCGTCATGCGCAACTCGTCGAAGTAGTCGCCCGAGTACCAATGGCAGGCGATGCCGTCGACGTCGGAGGAAGCTCCGAACGCGTAGGAAGCGCGAGAGAACACGCGCTCGCGGCAGTGGTCGTAGACGTAGATTTTCACGCCGAGGGGTTTAAGCTCGCGCGCGAGGTAATTGACGGCGAAATCCAGCTCCTCCTCCTTCTCGTACAGGCAGGACTCCCACACCTGAGCGTGACGGAGCTCGTTCTGCACGGTGACGGCGGAAATGCGCACGCCGCGCTCGGCATAGCTCAACACGAACGCCGCGACGTAGCGCGCCCACAGCGAGTAGTACTCGCGCATGAGTTTGCCGCCCTGCCATTTTTCGTTGGTTTTGAGGTGCGGAGGCGGCGACCAGGGCGAAGCGAACAGCGTAATTCCGGGGTTTTCGGCGAGCGCGGCTTTGACGAACGGCAGCGTGTACTGCTCGTCGCGCGCGACGGAAAAGCTCCCCAGGTCTGTTGCGCCGTCGGGGATATACGAGTAAGCCGACAGCGAAAAATCGCAGCCGCCTATACTCACTCTGCCGTAATTATAACCGATGCCGTTTTTCCCGAAATAGCCGTCTAGTATCGCGGCTTTGGTTTCCTCGGGCGCGGTCGCGAACACATAAGCCGCGCTCTCGGTAAACGCGCCGCCGAAGCCGTGGATTTGCTGTCGCTTCACCTCGGGGTAAAGACGGATAGTGTCCGCTTCCACGTCGCCGGGGTGAAAGCCGTTGCTGTCGGCGACGGGCAGAACGTCGTAGTAGTCGGTGTGATTGATTTCCGCGGTTTTTGCAAGCCGCAGGCTTCCGTTGTCGGTCGTGTATACGGTCAGCTTCATAATTCTCCTTTTCGGACGGACGAGTCGTCGCGCCGTTTACTGAAAGCGTAATCCGATAGTAACGCTGCAGCTCCGAGGTTGTCAAGGGAACGGCAGGGCATAGCTCGTGAATAATCGGATTATCAAGAAAAATAGTCGATATTTCACACGGGGTAGGCTGTTTCGTTCATCTTTCGGTATTCTTTCGGGGTAAGCCCCGTGGCGCGCTTGAAAAGCCGACAAAAATAGTAATAATCTGAAAGACCGCAAAGCGCGGAGATCTCGGACGAAGAAATATGATAGTCGCCCGAAAGCAGTTCTTTCGCGCGATCGACGCGCAGTCGGTTTATATATTCGACGGGAGAAACGCCGTAGGTTTCGGCGAAAAGTTTCCTCAGATAGACCTCGCTGATTCCGCAAGTCGTCGCAAGACAGGGGATCGAAATCTTTCCGAACGCATAGTTTTCATGGATAAAATCGACGGCGGGACGAATGGTTTCGCGGTGCGACGACGGAGAGTAAGCCGCCGACTTCATCAAAGCAATCGCGCCGTACAGACATTCCAGACACTTTTCCGCAAATCCCGGTCGCCGCTCGCGCCACGCCTTTTCGGATTTTACGAAATACGTTTCGACGAGCGACGGAAGTCTGACGTCGAATGCGAACGGTTTGACGCCGTCGAGATTCGGACAGGCGAAGTTGATCGCATAGCAACCGTCCTCGTCGCGCTGATCCGATACGTCTATATCGTAAGTACTGTTTTCCGGAAGATAGACTACCTGACCGGATTGCGGGCGAATTACCGTGCCGTCCGTAAAAGTAAGTCTGCCGAAAGTCCGCGCATAGTAGACGAGTCCGTGACCTTTACGGTTTATTATGCGGTTTGATGTCAGTCGTTTCGTTACGAATAGGACAAGATCGATATTTGCGCCGACGAACGACGTATCCAAAAAATTATGAGTATTTGCGTTCATAATTGTGAATTTCCCTCCTATCGATTATAACTTTTAGTTTCGGATAAGTCAATAGTTTTCAATTGTACATTGTTTTTTTGCGGTACACGGCTTATAATAAACGCGGAAGGAGAGGAAACATGTTCGACGACGACAGAAAGATTATAGAGAATAAGTATCATATCGCAAGCGAGCCGTTCGATCCGTACAATCGCATGGCATATCACGGCTATGATTTCGACGAAACAACGGGGCAAAGCGACGAAGAGATCCGCAAGGGGCTGAGGAAACTAAGCGAGGAAACGGCAGGACTTGCTCATCCGGTAAGAAAAGCGGAAGCGGTGAGGTACGCGCTGGAACATACGCGGATCGACGCGGGCGAGCACGATTATTTTCCCGGCATTTACTCGCTGAATCGTCTTGCAAACGATACTACGGTATACGAGTGGCAACGAAACGTGTTCGACGTGTTTATACCGGGTATTCGCGACGAAATGCGCAGAATGAACGAAACCGGAGCGGCGCCGATATGGGCGGACTTCGATCACGTAGTACCCGACTGGGATTCCGTGCTTACTTTGGGGTTTACGGGGCTTAGGGAACGCGCGGAAAGTTACCGTGCGCTCCACGAGAGAAACGGAGCGCTTACGGATGAGAAACGAGCCTTTTTCGACGGAATAAATATCGTTTATTCCGCAATAATCGGACTTGTGGAAAGAATCGGAAACTACGCCGGAGAAAAGGCAAAGGCTTGTCCCGGGGGCAAAGCGGAAAAAATCGCGCGGTGCATGAAAAGCCTGACGCAAGGCGCGCCAAAGAATATTTACGAGGCGATGACGACGATTTATATTTACTTTATAGCGTCCGAGTGTTTCGATTCGTATCAGGTGCGTTCGCTCGGAAACGGTTTGGACAATAGTCTCTACGGTTTTTATGCGCGCGATATCAAAAACGGAACTTTCACGCAAGAAGAGGTCCGCGAGATTACGAAGTATTTTTTATTTCAGTGGTCGGCGATCGGCAATTACTGGGGACAGCCGCTGTATCTCGGCGGCACGAACAAGGACGGATCGACGAAATTCAACGCGCTTTCCCGGCTGATTCTGGACGTTTACGACGAGATCGGAATTTACAATCCTAAAATCCAGATCAAGGTCGGAGCGAGCACGCCGCGCGACGTGCTCGATAAAGTTTTGGACATGGTGCGCCGCGGCAGAAGCAGTTTCGTTTTCGTGGGAGAATACGGCATGCGCCGCGCGATGATGAGTTACGGTGCGACCGCGGACGAAGCGCGGGAAGCAGATATACGCGGCTGTTACGAAACGGGAGTCAGGGCAAACGAGGTGTCAACGGTGACCGGATACGTCAACGCCGCCAAAGCCGTGCGCTATGTCTTTACGAACGGCATAGACGAAGTCACGGGCGAAATCTTCGGACAGAAAACCGGCGAGGCAACGGGTGCGAATTATCCGGCGTTCGAGGATTTTTACGGCGCGGTTTTGCGGCAATGGAGCACGCTCATCGAGAAAACGATCGCGGTTGCGAACGAATACGAAAAATACCTGTCGTTCATAAACCCTGCGAATATGTATTCGGCGACTGTAGAAAGCGCGCTGAAAAAGGGCGAGGACGCATATCAGAGCGGAGTGAAGTTCAATAATTCCGCGATACTCAATTGCGGATTCGCCACGCTCGTCGATTCGGTCATGTCGGTCAAAGAGTTGGTATACGACAGGCGCGAAGTAACGCTGGAAGAAATGGGCGCGGCTCTCGAAGCCGACTGGATCGGGTACGAACAACTTCGGGCGAAGGCACTGAAAACTTCGAAAAAATACGGTAACGACGATCGCGAAACGGACGAATACGCGGCGGCACTCGCGGAGTACTTTGCAAACAGCGTCAACAACCGCCCGAACGCCCGCGGCGGCGTTTACAAAGCGACGATGCACACGGCAATGCAGTTCGTGTGGGAAGGCGAAAAAACGGGTGCGACGCCGGACGGAAGAAAGCGCGGCGACGAGATTGCGAAGAACGGATCGCCGTCCGTCGGCGCAGACAGAGAAGGAGTTACCGCGCTCATAGAGTCGGCGCTTAAACTCACGCCGTCCGATTATCACGAGAGTTTTTGCGTCGACATCATGCTGCATCCGTCGGCGTGCGAGGGCAACGACGGACTGGCGGCTATGCGCGCTCTGGTCACGGCTTACGTTCGCGGCGGCGGCATGGCTGTCCAGTTCAACGTTTTTGACGAAAAAACGCTTCGCGACGCGCAGAAACATCCCGAAAAGTATCGCAATCTTCAGGTGCGCGTGTGCGGCTGGAACGTGCTGTGGAACAACCTCAGCGAGGCGGAGCAGAACGCGTACATACTTCGCGCAAAAAATTCGAGGTGAACGTCATGGACGAAATTTTTGCGAACATAGTCGACATAAAAAGGTTTGCGGTACATGACGGCGACGGAATACGTACCGCCGTGTTTTTTAAGGGGTGCCCGCTCCGTTGTCGCTGGTGCCATAATCCCGAAACGCTGTCGGACAAACCGCAGATAGGGTTTTTCGGACATAAATGCACGCTTTGCGGCGAATGCGTGCGCGTTTGTCCGCGCGGTTGTCACAAAACAGAGGGCGGCATACACCGCTTTGACAGGGCTGAATGCGTGCTTTGCGGCAAGTGCGCGGACGCTTGTCCCGCGGACGCGCTTAAGAAGTACGGCGAGCGGAAAACCGTGGCGGAAATTCTCGACGTTCTTTTGCGCGACAAACGGTTTTACGAGGAGAGCGGCGGCGGAATAACGTTGTCGGGCGGAGAGTGTCTTATGCAGAGCGGCGCGTGCGCGGAGATTCTGAAATCGGCAAAAAGCCGCGGCATAAGTACTGCCGTCGACACTTGCGGCTTTGTGCCGCGCAAAGCCATACGGGCGGTTCTGCCGTTTACGGACGTATTCTTGTACGATTTGAAACATATCGACGAAGCCGCGCATATCGCCGGAACCGGGCAATCGAACGGGATTATTCTCGACAACCTGAGGTTTCTGAGCGAAGAAGGGGCGGCGTTGGAGATCCGTTATCCGCTTATACCGGGATTTAACGACGGCGAGGACGCGGTGACGGGTGCGGCGGAGTTTCTCGCCGCGCTTCGCGGGATAAAAAAGATACGCGTACTGCGATATCACGACTTTGCGCGGTCAAAGTACGTTTCGCTCGGATACCGCGACACGATGCCCGATGCGGAGAAAGCCGAGGATCCCGACTTTGCCCGTCGTATTTTTGTTTCGATAACCGGTGTGGAAACGGTATAAGCAATCCTGAAGATTATCTTATCGAAAACGCCGTTTCGTCAATCGGGTTTAATAGTTCTTCTTTTATACGTTTTATTCTCTTTCTGTTTCAGATCGGAACAGGGAGAGTTTTTTATACGTTAAATCGGTATAGAATCGGGGACGGGATTATCCCGGGTAAACGTTGTTGTTCATCTTTCGGTATTCGTTCGGCGTGAGACCGGTGGCGCGGCCGAAGCAAAGGCTGAAGTACGATTGCGAGGAAAAACCGCAGCCGTAGGCGACTTCGGACAGCGTTTCGCGCGTGGACGTGAGCTTGAGTTTCGCTTGCTTTATGCGGTAGTCGGCGACGTACTGCTGCGGAGTTTTGCCCACGCACGCCGTGAACAGGCGGTGGAAGTGATTGGGCGAGTAGCCGACTTCGGCGGCGAGCGCGGTCAGCGGCAGCGGCTCGGCATAGCGCGCTTCTATGGCGGCAATCGCCTTGTCGACAGCCTCGATACGGCGGTAGCTTTCGCCCGTCGCGGCGGTTTCGTTTCTCGCCCTGTCGCGGTCAAGGAGCGCGAACAGCGTCAACAGCCGCGCGTTCACCATCAAGTCGCACGGGTCGTTCCCGTCGGTGATTAGCCCCGATACCAGCTTTTCGATGGCTAAGCGGTACTCGGCGGCGTCGATAAAGCGGTAGTAGTCGGGCAGAGCCGACAACACGGAATAAAACTCGCTGTCCGGAGAAACGGAAACGTGCACGAAGTAGCATGTGAACTTGGGCTCGCTGTAGCTCACCTGCCCGGGCTTTCGCACCACAAACGTGTTCGGTCGCAACAGATATTCCTTGTCGTCGATGTAGGTCTTTCCGCCGCCCGACACGATGTACTCGAGCTCGAAGTCGGGGATTTCGCGCTTTGCCGTGGTGGTAGCGCCGTAGTAGCGCTCGGCGGCGTCGAACACGCCGAACGAATCGATTTCGCCTGTTTTCATTATTTTTCTCCGCTTGGGTTTTAACCGAAGTTTTAATAAGATTATAGCCGTTTATTGGGCGGTGGTCAACGAAAATCGTAAGATTTTGAAAAACTACGGCGTGAAAATTGTATATTCGGCGGCGGCTCGGGCGGTATAATTTAAGAAAAGGCTTCAAACGGGAGGAGCGAATGAAAGTAACGGACGTAAAAACGTTTATAGTCGATTGCTACCGCACGAATTGGGTGTTCGTGAAGGTGTACACCGACGAGGGGATTTCGGGAGTGGGCGAGGGCACGCTCGAGTACAAGGAAAAAGCGCTCGAGGGCGCGGTCGAGCACGTTAAGAGCTATCTTCTCGGCAAGGACCCTCGCGACATAGAAAAGCACTATCACGACATCTATCGCGACGCGTATTGGCGCGGCGGCGCGGTGCTGATGAGCGCGCTGTCGGCGGTGGAAACGGCAATGTGGGATATTCTCGGCAAGTCTTTGGGCGTGCCCGTGTATAGGCTGCTGGGCGGCAAGGTGCGCGACGATTGCCGCATTTACGTCAACGGCTGGTTTGCCGGCGCGAAAACGCCCGAGGAGTTCGGCGCGAAGGCAAAAGAAGCCGTCGGGCGCGGCGTGACCGCCATGAAATGGGACCCGTTCGGCAAAAATTACATGCAGATTTCCAATCGCGACCTCGATACCGCGCTCGAATGCGTGGCGGCGGTGCGCGAGGCGGCAGGCAGGGACGCGGATTTGCTCATCGAGGGACACGGCAGATTCGACGTGGCGACGGGCGTGAAGATTGCAAAAGAGCTCGAGCAGTTCAGACCAAAGTGGTTCGAAGAGCCCGTGCCGCCGAACAACCTCGAGGCGCTTGCGGCGGTGCGCGACAAGTCGCCCGTGCCGATTGCGGCAGGCGAGAGGCTGTACACGCGCTATGACTACAACGAGCTGTTTCGCCGCCGTGCCGCCGATTACATTCAGCCCGACGTCAGCCACGCGGGCGGCATCATGGAGCTGAAGAAAATCGCGGCGATTGCCGAGGCGAATTACATTCCGTTCGCGCCGCACAATCCGTCGGGGCCTGTGGCGAACGCGGCTACCTTACAGCTCGCGGCGTGCTGCCCTAATTTCGACGTGCTGGAAATCATGTACTCCGACGTCGACTATCGCAAATACGTCACGAACGAGAATCTGGTCTACGAGAACGGCAGAATCAAAATCGGCGACAAGCCCGGGTTGGGGCTGGAGCTCAACGAAGAGGAATGCCTGCGCCACCCCTACGTCGAGCATAACCTGCGACACTATACGGGCGCGCTCACGGACATTCGTCCGCCGAAAACGGAGTTCTATTTTTAACGAGGCGAGAGCATGAACAGACTGAAAAAAATCGGTAAGATTAAGACGTATAATTCGGACGAAATTTCGTTTATGAAGTTCGGCATAGGCTTAGAGAAGCTTGACCGCAATATGTTCGAGCCGAAGCAGACCTACGAGCCGCTGCAAAAATCGGGCGTGAAGTACGTCCGCCTGCAATCCGGCTGGCAGCGCACCGAAAAGACTAAGGGCGTATACGATTTCGGCTGGCTGGACGAAGTGGTGGACGAGCTCGTTTCGCGTGGCATGGCGCCGTGGCTGTGCCTTTGCTACGGCAACGAGTTGTACACCGAAGCCGCGAAAAAGCAGTTCGGAGCGGTGGGCGTGCCGCCGATATTCGCCGACGAGGACAAAGCGGCGTGGAGGGCGTACTGCCGAGCCGTCGTCGAGCACTATAAGGGCAGGGTTTCGCTGTACGAAGTGTGGAACGAGCCCGACGGCGTTTGGTGCTGGAAGCACGGTCCGTCGGGTACCGAGTACGGCAACTTCGTCATCGAAACGGCAAAGGCGGTAAAAGAGGGCGACGGCGACGCGAAAATCGCCGCAGGCTCGATTTATTCGGTTTACCACAGCCCCGGGTGGGTGCACGATATGTGCGAAACGGGCGCGTGCGACTATATCGATTATATCACCTATCACGAGTACACGCGGCGCGAAAAGGAAGTGCCCAACACCGTCAATTACCTCAGCGCGCTTCTCAATCGCTATAACCCGAGCGTGAAAATCATTCAGGGCGAGTCGGGCAGCCCCTCCGAGCCCGAGGGTAACGGCGCGATGTGCCGCGGAAATTGGTCGCAGGACAAGCAGGCAAAGCTGCTTTTGCGTCGCCTCGTCGTCGACCTCAACACCGAAGTCGAGTTTACGTCCTGGTTCACCACCGTCGACATGTCCGAGGCGCTTTACGGCGAGAACGGCAATGTCGCCAGCTACCTCGACTACGGCTATTTCGGAGTTCTGGGGGCGCAGTTCGACGCCGAGGGTAAGTCCATCGGCACGTTCGAGCCCAAAAAATCGTATTACGCGCTGAAAAACCTGTGCGGCTTGTTCGGAAAAACGGGCGCGGAGCCGACGAAACTGCCCGTATTCCCGATGGGCGAACACTACACCGAGCGAGTGTTCGGCTATACCGTGGCAGGCAGAGAGCTGACGGCATACGGCTTCCGCAAGCCGAACGGTTCGTCCGCGCTGTTTTACTACAAGTCCACCGACCTTATGACGGAAACGTTCGAGGGGCTGACGTCGCTCACCGTCGACATGCCCGAGGAAAAAGTACGGCTCGTCGACCCCATGGACGGCTCGGTGTACGAGCTCCCGAGCGGCATGAAAAAGCAGGACGGCGGCGTGTATCTTCTGGACGAAATCCCCGTTCGCGACTATCCGCTGGTTCTGACGTTCGGCGACTTTTTCGAGGAGGAGTAAGTTATGGAAAGATTTTCTCTCATTACGGGCGCGTGCGTGAATACGGGCGTGGCGATAGTGGAAAAATTTGCCGGCAGCGGCAGGAACGTGATTTTCACGGGCAGAACGCCGGAAAAGGTAGCCGAAGCCGAGAGTAAGTACCGCGCGGCGTTCCCGAACGTGAAGATTATCGGCAGAACGCTGAATTCGCTGATAAACGAAACGACCGTCGACGAAGCGGCGGTCAAGGCGCTCTATGCCGAGCTCGACGAGAAGGGTATACTTGTCGACACGCTGGTGCTCAACGCCGCCGACCAGGGATTGGGCATGAAGATTTTTGAAAATCCGATTACCGATTTCATGCGCGTAATCAATACCAATATGACCTGGAATTACCTCATGGTAGAGGAAGCGGCGCGTAGAATGAAAGACAACGGCGGCGGCAGCGTGGTGTTCGTCAATTCCAATACGGCGTACCGCGTTATTCCCGACCGCATAGCCTATTCCGCGTCAAAGAGCGGTCAGCTGGGACTGATGCGCGCGCTGGCATTCGACCTCGGTAAGTACAATATCCGCGTAAACGCCGTGCTTCCCGGCATGATTCGCACCGACCGCTGGGTCAAAAATCCCGAGTTCTACGCGCACGTTCCGTCCAAATACACGCCTATCGGCGACGTGGCAGACGGCAGCGACGTGGCAGACGCGGTGTGGTATTTTGCCGAGCACGCCAGAGTGACTACGGGCGCCGAGCTCGTCGTCGACGGCGGCAACACCGTTCAGCTTTACCCGATTATCCCCGACAAGGATCAGCGCGATAAATAAACAATACGACTATAATGAAAACGCTTGCGACGACATAAGCCGCGAGCGTTTTTTGTTTCGTTTGACGAATACCGACCTTATTAAACAAAAGGCGAAAGGGCGCGGTTGCGCGTTTGCGAAGTAAAATTATCGTGTTTGCGAATGGAGCAACGGGCGGCTATGCGGCGAATTTAAGTATGAACACGGCGGCAGCGGCGAGAAGCACGGCGATAACGCGCTTTACGGTGATTTTCTCGCGGAAAACAAGCGTTCCCACGACGAACGACGACAAAAGAGTGACTACCGCCACAGTGGGGAAGAGCACCGAGCCCTGCGCCGAGCCGCTGAGCAAAAACGTGATAAAAGCGCTCGCGGCGGTGGTAAAGCCGGCTATGCCGCCCGAAATCGCCGTCTTTACCGATTTCGGTACGGCTTTTACGGTTTTCTCGCCCTCGGGATTAGGGGATTTTGCGTTTCCGTTATCGGTTTTTTCGGTTTCGGGAGCTTCGCCGTCCACCGAAGCAATGTCCGATGGCGACAGAAGAGCCGCCTTGCGCTTGTCCGCGACAGAGCTTACCGCGAACGCGCCGCCGAACGCGAGCGTAGCCACGACGTAGGAAAAGGCGGTAAACCAACCGCCGCCGCTCACGCCGTAACTCGAGGCGAGCGTAATCGTTATCGAGCACGCGGCGTTGAACAGCAGCGTGAGCAGCGAGAACAGCAGCCATTTTTTCTTGTGCGGATAGTCGCGGTCGGGCTTTTCGACGTTCATCACGACTAAAGCGGCGACGGCGAGGCAGATACCCGCGACTTTCGGCACGGTCAGCGGTTCGCGGTATACGAGCACGCACCACAAGGTGACGGGAACGAGCGAGCACTGCGCAATCGCGCCGGTGATACCCATCGGACCCAGCGACAGCGCGGTGTAGCCCGTGCGCGTAGCCGCCGTCATCGCCACGCCGTAAATCGCGCCGAAAAGTACGGTGAGAGGGGTCAGGCTTTCGCCGCTCACGGCGGCAATCAGCGCAAACGCCGCCAGCGGTACTAACGCGCGAACGAGGTTGAAAAGCGCGACTTTGCCGCCGATTTTCGTATTGTATTTGGTGGAAACGCTTGCCGCGGTGTTCGAGATTGCGGCGAGCAAAAATGCGAAATATATCATATCGCACTCATTATAAGTCGGGATTCGGGCTTCGGCAACCCTTGCCGCGCACAAAAAGGTGGACTTTTCCGTCATAACGGTTGACGGGAGCGCGCCGCTCGTCTACAATATAAGAAGAAGCCGCTAGACGATGGAGTAAAGCCCGATTGCGGCGGCGAGGAGAGAGCTATGTTTTTTGAAAAAGCGGACTTTGCGGCGAATCTGGTGACGGTGGGGCGCATGCGGTGGGACAGCCGCAAAATCGCGGTCAGGGCGCGCCCGTTCCACGCGCTGTCGCTGCGGCTGACGGGCGAGGGCGTAATCGTCATGGACGGCGAGCGGAGCGAGCTTCACGCCGGCGAAGTGCTGTTCGTGCCGGCGAACAAGGAGTACGAGGCGGACTATTCGGCGACGGAGATTTCGGTGTTTCACTTCACCGCCGCAATCGACGAAAGCGACGCGCACCCTGCGGTTTTTCGCGGTTCCGAGCGCATAGCCGAGCTGTTTTCGGGCGCGGTCACGGCGTTTTCCGTGAAAGAGCCCGGGTATAAAATGCAGGCGACGGCGAGGCTGTACGACGTGCTGTCGTGCTTGGGACGAGCCGCCGATTCCGACGCGGCGCTCGTGCACGCGACTTCGTACATCGGCGAAAACTTCCGCGATTCGGAGCTGAAAATCGAGGACGTTTGCAGAGCTGTGGGATTGAGCGAGTCCACGCTGCGGCGGCGGTTTTTCGCGCGTTTCGGAATGTCGCCCGTCGACTACATAATAGAATTGCGACTTGACTACGCGCGCGACGAGATAGTCGTGTCGGGCTGTTCGGTGGCGGAGGCAGCCGAGCGCGCCGGATTTTCCGAGCCGAAGTACTTTTCGCGGCTGATGAAGAGCCGCAGGGGCGTTTCGCCGTCGGAGCTGCGCGTCAAAGTGATTTAAGCCGCGTTTTTCTCAAAAATATACCGAAAAACCCAATCGGGTAAAGCAACGTCGCGGCGAAAAAATTGACATAACGAGCGGAATCGGCTATAATATATACGGAACGGACTTTATTTAAGCAAATCAATAAAACCGATTTCAATACGGCAGGCAAATTGTCAGGGAGCTTCGGGAGCGGGAATAAAGAGAATGAAAAAAACGAAACTGATGCAGGACTTATCGCTGAACAAAAAACTCGGGGAAAAATTTTCCGAGGCGTTTTCCTCAGTGCTCCCCATTACGGTGATAGTGCTGATTCTGTCGATAACGTTCGTGCCGCTCGAACCCGGTCCCGTGGTGCTATTCATGTTCGGTGCGCTGCTGCTCATTTTGGGCATGGCGCTGTTTACGTTAGGCGTGGACATGTCGATGATGCCCATGGGCGACGGCATAGGCTCGTCGATGGCGAAGTCGCGGCACAAGCTTATCCCCGTACTTCTGTGCTTTATCCTCGGCGTGCTTGTCACGATTGCCGAGCCCGACCTTACCGTGCTCGCCACGCAGCTGACGGGCATACCCAATATGACGATAATACTCGCGGTGGCTGTGGGCGTAGGCGTATTCATGGTGCTGTCGCTTATGAGAACCGCGCTCAAAATTCCGCTTTCCTACACGCTTATTTTCTTCTACGGCGTAGCGTTCGCGCTGACGATTGCGGTCGCGATAATCAACCCGAGCTTTATTCCCGTGTCGTTCGACTCGGGCGGCGTGACCACGGGACCCATTACCGTGCCGTTCATCATGGCGCTCGGCATAGGTCTTGCCTCTATCGGCGGAAGCCGCGGCTCGCAGTCGGACAGCTTCGGTATGGTAGCAATGTGCAGCATAGGACCCATTCTCGCCGTACTCGTGCTGGGCATAGTGCAAAAGGACGTAACCATCGTGCCCGAAACCGCCACCGTGCCCGAAATAGTCACCGTCAAGGACGCGGCGATAGAATTTCTGACCAAATCCCCCTTGTACTTCAAGGAAGTCGTAATCGCGCTCGCGCCGATTGCGCTCATGTTCCTGCTGTTCGAGCTCGCGACGAAAAGATTTAAAAAGCATCAGCTCATTCGTATAATCGCAGGCTTTATCTATACATACCTCGGGCTCGTGTTGTTCCTCACCGGCGTGAACGTCGGCTTTATGCCCGTCGGTCACAGCATAGGAGAAAAGCTCGCCGGCAGCGCGTACAAATGGCTGCTCATTCCCGTGGGCATGGTCGTCGGCTACTTTATCGTCGCCGCCGAGCCTGCCGTCCACGTCCTCAAAAAACAGGTCGAAGAAGTCAGCAACGGCTCGATTTCCCAGCGCTCGATGGGCATCGCGTTGTCCGTCGGCGTGTGCGTTTCCGTGGGAATAGCCATGCTGAGAATACTCACCGGCATTTCCATACTGTGGTTTCTGGTGCCCGGCTACGCAATCGCGCTCGGCATGTCGTTCTTCGTGCCTCAAATCTACACGGGCGTTGCGTTCGACGCCGGCGGAGTCGCCAGCGGACCTATGACCGCGACGTTCCTGTTGCCGCTCGCCATGGGCGCGTGCACCGCGCTCGGCGGCAATATCCTCAGCGACGCGTTCGGCATAGTTGCCATGGTCGCCATGACGCCGCTCGTCACCATTCAGCTACTAGGCTTCTACGCCGTTATGAAAAAGAAGATTGCCGGTCGCAACTACGAGAACGTGCTCGGCAAAACCGACGACTGTATCGTGTACTTTGACTAAGGAGGAAGGACGGTGAACGACGAAATCAAAAACGACGAAGTATTAAGCGAAACCGCGCCTGCTCCCGAGACGGAAAGCTCGGTTAAAGGGGCAAACGCCGAAAAGAAACCGGCAGCGGCGAAGAAAACCAAAAAGTCGGGGCACGGCGGTCAGGTTGCGGAGATAATTCAGGACATAGTGCGGCCGCTCTCGCGCGGAAGAAGCAAAAAGGCGGCAGGCGAAGCGCCGACCCCCGTGGCTCCGCGCATGCTGGCGGCAATCGTCGAGCGCGGCAAGAGCGTGAGGTTCCGCGAAATACTGCAAAAGAACGGGATATTCCTGTCCGAAGTGTTTATGGGCAACGGCACAGCGAGCTCGGACATTCTGGATATTCTGGGCTTGGAGAGCACCGAAAAGGACGTGGTTATCAGCATAACGGACGCCGAAAAGGCGCACTCGATGATGAGCAAGCTGTCCGACCAGCTGGCCGGCAGCGTGGGCAGCAAGGGAATTGCGTTCTGCATGCGGCTGGGCGCGGCTCCGAATATTCTCATAAAGGCTCTGGAACTCAAGTCCGGTAAAACGCCGCAGGAGGGCAAAAAGAAAATGAACGAAGCGTACACGCTAATCTTAATATCGGTAAATCAGGGCTATGCCGACGAAGTGGTAGCCACGGCGAAAAAGGGCGGAGCTCGCGGCGGCACGCTGCTACGCGCGCTGCAAGCCTCCAACGAGGACTCGGACAGTTTTTTCAGCGCAAGCTTCTCGTCCGAGCGCGACGTGGTGGCTATTCTCGCGCCCAAGGACAGGCGCGCCGACATCATGGAAGCGCTTAACGCCGAGCACGGCGTGAGAAGCGAAGCCAACGCGATAGTTATTGCGATGCCCGTCGAGAGCGTGGCGAAGCTGTCGTAATTTATACGGATTTTAAATTCAGTATACGTTTTGAATATTTTAGCCGTCGATTGATTGACATCGCTCGCTATTTGGGAGTAGAATAAAGTCGATAAAATAATTTTGGAGGAACAGAACAATGAAAATGCTTAAAAGATTTGTTTGCCTCGCGCTTTCCGTGACGATGATTTTCTCGCTCGCGGCTTGCGGCGGAACGTTCGACGGCAACTATAAGGAAGTCACCGGCGAAGAGTACAACACCACGGTAGCCGACGTACAGGCCGCATTTGGAAAGGGCGGTATCGACGGTTTGCTCAGCCCGAAAACCGAAAACAGCAAGACCATTCGTCTTGCCGCCGCAAACGAAGCTGCCGCTTCGGGCGCGAAAGCGGAATACAAATCGAGTTTAGGATACAAAAACAGCAAGACCGGCGCGGAAGCCAAACTCGACACGAAGAGTTCGGAAGAAGTCTGCGTGAACGACGGTAAAGTCGAAGCCGCCGTTAAGAGCGACTTAAAAGTGAAATCCAAAGCCGGCGACAAGTCGATAGACAGCACGCTTAAAACCGAGGCTTACGCTAAGGACGGCGATTTCTACCTCGGCGTAAAGGCTGAAAACAAAGGCGACAAAGAATTCGAACCGACCGACAAAAAACTTAAATTTTCCACCGCGCTCACCGGCGCGATCGGCGTCGACGTGAACAGCGTAGTAAGTTTCGGTATGCTTAACGAATATGCCGAAAGCATCGTTATGGAGTCTGCGGACGAACTTAACAAAGCGGGCGTTAAAGTCTACATGGACAACAGCGGCGACACTATCAAAGTTAAGTACGTTGTCGACCTCAAAGCCTATGGCGATCTTGGAATCGGTACGGAACATGCAAGTTATGATCTTAAAGACTGCTACGTTATCGTAGTTCTCAACAAAAACAAAGGACTTGTCGGCGTAAAAGTCAAACTCGACGTTACCGCAAAGCGCGACTTTGAAACCATCGTTACCAAGGTGGAAGGCTCCGTCGAAAAGACCGACAAGGGCGTTAAGTTCCCGGCTCTCGGTAAGTACGAGGAAGCGACGCCTGAGAGCGGCATGGGTCTTTTGAAAGATTTGACCGAGTTCGCTTTCTCCATTGCGGGAAGCGTCGGCGACTATTTCGACTAAAATTCCGTAGCGCATATTAAACAGTACGATAAAAACCGTAACCGCAAGGTTGCGGTTTTTCGTTTGCCCGGACTTATTGCCGCGACACACGAAAAACCGTTGACAAACGGGCGTGATAGTGTTACAATAACGACATAAACGAATATCCGTTATATCGGTTTACGGATCTACGCTTGAGAGTTTGAGAGTCGCGGAGATCGGCAAAACGCGTGTTTTGTCGTGCCGCGATTTTTTTGCGCCCGATCAGAGCCCTCACAGCGTAGAAAAACCGAAACCGAGGGATAATACTTACGGAGGCGGCAATGGCAAAAATCATAGTAATCGGCGGCGGCGTAATCGGCTGCGCGGTAGCTCGCGAGCTGACGGCGTTCGACGCGGAAGTCACGGTGCTCGAAAAGAGCAACGACGTGGCGACGGGCACAAGCAAGGCGAACTCCGGCATCGTTCATGCCGGCTTCGACGCGCACCCCGGCACGCTCAAGGCGAAATTCAACGTCCTCGGCGCACGGCTTATGGAGAGCGAAGCGAAAACGCTGGACTTTCCGTTTCGGCGCAACGGGGCGTTCGTGCTTAACTTCGACGCGGACGGCAATAAAAAGCTGGAGGAGCTGAAGGAGCAGGGCGAGGTAAACGGCGTGGAAGGCTTGCGCATAATGAGCGGCGACGAAGTCAGGGAAATGGAACCCGAGGTGTCGGGCGAAGTCGTTTCCGCGCTGTACGCGCCCTCGTCCGGCATCGTAGGACCGTATGAGATGACGATTGCCTACGCCGAAAACGCCGCGCATAACGGCGCGAAATTCGCGTTCGGCGCTTGCGTCACCGGCGTTGAAAAGGCGGCGAAAGGCTTTAAGGTGACTACGGCGGACGGAAAAGAGTACGAGTGCGACGCGGTTGTGAACTGCGCCGGCGTACATTCCGACGACATAAACAACGCGATTTGCGAGGAAAAGGAGCGGATTGTCGGCAGAAAGGGCGAGTACATGTTGCTCGACAAGAGCTGCGGAGGACTTGCGTACGCCACGCTGTTCCAGCTCCCCACCGCAATGGGCAAGGGCGTACTCGTTTCGCCCACCGTCCACGGCAATATAATAGTAGGACCTACCGCGCTGGACGTACCCGACCGCGACGACACGGACACTACGCCCGACGGGCTGAACTCGGCGTGGAATCAGGCGGCTAAATCGGTGCCGTCGCTTAACCGTAGAATGATAATTACGCAGTTCGCAGGCGTGCGCGCGCACAACCCCAAAAACGATTTTATCGTGGGCGAGTCGAACGTTCCCGGCTTTTTCAACGCGCTGGGAGTAGAGTCCCCGGGACTTACCTCCGCGCCGGCAATAGGCAAGTACCTTGCCGCCGAGGTTGCGAAGAGGCTGAACTTAGGCAAGAACGCCGCGTTTAATCCTTACCGCACGGGCATCAAGGCGTTTTCTTCGATGACCGACGGCGAGCGCGAAGCCGCGATAAAGAAAAATCCGCTTTACGGCAGGGTGGTCTGCCGCTGCGAAGTGGTTACCGAGGGCGAAATCGTGGACGCGATTCATCGCACGCCGGGCGCCGTCGACCTCGACGGACTGAAACGCCGCACGCGCGCAGGCATGGGCAGATGTCAGGCAGGCTTCTGCACGCCGCGGCTTATGGAAATTCTGGCTCGCGAAACGGGCATGGACTTCACCGAGATTTCCAAGAAGGGCAAAGGCTCGGAAATCGTGGTGGGCAAGACGGGCTCGCTCGGGGCAAAGGAGAACTGACGTGAAACGTAACATAGTGATTATCGGCGGCGGTCCCGCCGGGCTTGCCGCGGCAATAGGCGCATACGACGCCGGAGAGCGCGACATTCTGATTCTCGAGCGCGAGCAGAACTTAGGCGGCATACTCAATCAGTGCATACACAACGGCTTCGGTCTGCACACTTTCAAGGAAGAGCTGACGGGCCCCGAATACGCCTCGCGGTTTATCGACGAGGTGAAAAAGCGCGGCATCGAATACAAGACGGGCACGACGGTCATTCGCTTCGGCAAGGACAAGCGCGTGACGGCGGTCAACGATACCGACGGGCTTATCAATATCGACGCTCGCGCGGTCATTCTCGCCTGCGGTTGCAGGGAACGCCCGAGAGGCGCAATCAACATCGCCGGCAGCCGCGTAGCCGGGATTTTCTCGGCGGGCACCGCGCAGAAGCTGGTCAATATGGAGGGCTATATGCCCGGGCATGAAGTCGTTATTCTCGGCAGCGGCGACATCGGGCTTATCATGGCGCGCCGAATGACTTTCGAGGGCGCGAAAGTAAAGGCGGTAGTGGAGCTCATGCCGTACTCGAGCGGTCTTAACCGCAATATCGTGCAGTGTCTCAACGACTTTAATATTCCGCTTAAATTCTCGCACACCGTAGTCGACATCAAGGGCGAGGGCAGAGTGAGCAGCGTGGTTATCGCGCCCGTTGACGACAAGCTTCGCCCCGTGATGGACAAAGCCGAGGAAATTAAGTGCGACTGCCTGTTGCTGTCGGTGGGATTGCTTCCCGAAAACGAGCTCGCTAAGCAAGCCGGCGTGGAGCTTTCGCGCGTGACCGGCGGCGCCGAGGTGGGCGAAAACATGATGACCAATCTCGACGGCGTGTTCGAGTGCGGCAACGTTTTGCACGTTCACGACCTCGTGGACTTCGTGTCGGAAGAGGCTAAGCATGCAGGTGCGTGCGCCGCGGAATATGTGGCGGCAGGCAAGGCGGAGGAGTGCGACAAAGTGCGCGTCGAAACCTACGGCGGAGTGCGCTACACCGTGCCGCAGTACTTTATGAAGGACGGCATTTATTCGCCCGTCGGTATCAAGATGCGCGTCGCCAACGTCTTTAAGAGGGTGCGAATCAGCGTTACCGCCGACGGAGAGGAAGTCGCCGGCAAGAATAAGCAAATAGTCACGCCCGGCGAAATGGAAACGCTTACGCTGGACAATGCGGCGGTCGAGAAGATTAAGAACGCTTCCGTCGTCCGCGTGGGGCTGGAGGAGAGATAACGATGCGCGAAATGATTTGTATCTGCTGCCCGATGGGTTGCAGGCTTACGGTGGAGAAAACCGCCGACGGATATTCCGTCACGGGCAATACCTGCCCTCGCGGCAAGGCTTACGCAATCGACGAGATGACCGCGCCCAAGCGCATGGTCACGTCGTCCGTCCCGGTGGACAACGGAAACTACAAGACCGTTTCCGTCAAGACTTCGGTTTCCGTTCCCAAGGAGCTCATTTTCGAGGCGCTTAAAACGCTCGGCGGCGTCAGACTCGACGCGCCCGTCAAAATCGGCGACGTAGTGGTCAAAAACGTTCTGGGCACAGGCGCGGATTTCGTCGCGACCAGAAACGTCGACCGGGCTTAACTTAACCAATCACGGACAAGAGTATTTAAGGAGTGAAGAAGCGCGCTTGTCCCTACGGGTAAACTCACCCGTCCGTTTCGGTCGGGCGATATAGAGAAGTATGATTTATCCGTATACGAAGCCTTGCGACGGCGTTGATCCCCCTCGCAAGGCTTCTTTTTTATGTAAAAGCGGAGTGGCGACATCTTCGCCGAAAAACGACGGAGAGATTGTCAAAATCAAACGTGCGCCTTGCCGTTTAATGAACGTGGCGAGAGGGCGAAAAGGCGCAACGATTTAATTTTTCTCGATTTATGCCGCAAATCCGTTGACCGACGGGAAAAAGTATGCTATAATCGCTTTACACTTTATTACGATAAAGAGCAAAAACAACAAAACGGCGAAAGCAGAACGCGATGGCGGAAAGAAGGAGAAAGAACGTGCCGAACGACAAAGAAGAAAAGTTAAGAGCGAGCGTGACGGGGCTGTTTTGCGGCTACGGGTACGAGCGGTATCGCCCGGCGAGGTTCGAGTCCTACGAGGTATATCGCAGGAATAAGGACTACATCGACGGCGACAGAATAATAACGTTCACCGATTCGACCGGTAAGCTGCTTGCGCTGCGCCCGGACGTCACGCTGTCGATAATCAACGATTTGCCCACGAGCGGAGGAGTACGCAAGTATTTTTACGACGAGAGCGTATTCCGCAGGGACGGTGACGGCGAGTACCGCGACCTAAGGCAGATAGGCGTGGAGTATGTGGGCGGCGCCGACCTTTACCCCGAGTGCGAAATAGCCGCGCTGGCGGTCAAAACTCTGGAGCTGTTGGGCGGCGACTGCGTGCTGACGGTGGGCAATATGGACGTCGCGGAAGCTTTAATCAAGCCGTTGGGGCTCACTGACGACGAGCTTGTCAAGGTTTTAAGCTGTATTCGTCGAAAGGCGTTTCACGAGCTTAAAAAACTGCTCGGCGGCAATGGCGCGGATAAAGAGAACGCGGAAAGGCTGTTGAGGCTGACTGCGGTGGAGGACGAAGCGGACGCCGCGCTCGCGGAGGCTTACCCGATAGTCGTCGGCAACGCGCAGGCGAAGCGTGCGGCGGACGAGCTGAGAGAGCTGACCGAAGCGCTGAAAAAGTGCGGCTACGCGGACAAAATACGGCTGGACTTTTCGCTCATCGACGATTTTCGGTACTACAACGGCGCGGTGTTCCGCGGCTATGCTCGCGGCGCGGCAAAAGCGGTCATACGCGGCGGCAGGTACGACAATATGCTGAAAAGAATGGGCAAGCCGGGAAGAGCCGTGGGGTTTGCGCTCGATTTCGACGCTGCGAGCTCGCTCATGACCGAAGCGGCGGTAAAGCCCACAATCATTGACAGACAAGGGCTGAGCATAGCCGAGGCGCTTGCGGCGGCAGAGCGCGTCGCGGCGCGCGGCGGCTGCGCAATCGTTTGCGAGGGCGGCGGCGAAGGAGAAGAGCGATGATACGAGTTGCGTTACCTAAAGGACGAATGGGCGACAAGGTTTATTCGGTTTTTGAAAAAATCGGCTACGGCTCGAGCGGCTACGGCGGCGATAACCGCAAGCTGGTGTTTGAATCGGACAACGGCGGCGCGAGTTTTATTCTCGTAAAGCCCTCGGACGTGACGGTGTACGTCGAGCGCGGCGCGGCGGATCTGGGTGTTGTCGGCAAGGACGTATTGATGGAAAAAAGCCCGGACGTGTACGAGATTTTAGACCTCGGCGTGGGCAAGTGCCGCATGGCGGTGGCGGCGAAGAACGGCTGGCGCGACGACCCGTCGCAGCCGCTGAGGGTGGCGACAAAGTACCCCTGCGTAGCCAAAAGTCACTATGCCGAAGAAGGCAGGCGCATAGATATTATAAAACTTAACGGCTCGATTGAGCTCGCGCCGATACTAGGCATGAGCGACGTCATCGTCGACATCGTGGAAACGGGCGCAACGCTCAGGGAGAACGACCTCTGCGTCGTGGAGGAGTTTGCCGAGTCCAGCGCGCGGCTTATCGCGAACAAGAGCGCCTACAACCTCGCCTCCGACGAAATGCGCTCGCTGATTGCACGGCTGGAAGCGGAAATGTAGGGCAAGGAGAAGCAATGATTAAGATTTACCGTGCGAGCGAGCTGGCTCGCGAAGAAATATTGAAGAGGAACAATCTTCCCGACCTTAAAAAAGCCGAGGCCGCGGCGAGCGAAATCATCGCAGACGTGCGCAGTCGCGGCGACGACGCGCTGAGATTTTACAACAGGAAATTCGACGGCTGCGAAACCGCCGAACTCAGAGTGAGCGAAGAGGAAGTAGAAGCGGCTTATCGCGAGGTGGGAGAATACTTTTTGCAGACTCTCGCCGAGGCGGCGGCGAATATCCGCGAGTTTCACGAGCGGCAGCGGCGCGAGGGGTTTTCCTACACTCGCCCGGACGGCACGCGGCTCGGACAGCGCATAATGCCGCTTGCGCGCGTGGGCGTGTACGTTCCCGGCGGCACGGCGGCTTATCCCTCGACGGTGCTGATGGACGTTATTCCGGCAGTAGTGGCAGGCGTGGGCGAAATCGCGATGGTCACTCCGCCCGGGAAAGACGGCAAAATCAAGGCGGAAATCCTGGCGGCGGCGAAAATCGCGGGAGTAGGTGAAATTTACCGCGTGGGCGGCGCGCAGGCGATTGCCGCGCTTGCCTACGGCACCGGGAGCATACGGCGCGTCGACAAGATTGTGGGACCGGGGAACGCGTTTGTCGCGGCGGCGAAGAAAGCCGTTTCGGGCGAGGTGGGCATAGACATGTTCGCAGGGCCCAGCGAGATACTGATTATCGCCGACGGCACGGCCAACCCCGACCACCTTGCCGCCGACATGCTGTCGCAAGCCGAGCACGACAAAATGGCTTCGGCGGTGCTCGTCACCACGTCCGCTACGGTCGCCGAAAGGACGGCGGAGCTTATCGAAAAGCGGCTTGCGGATTTGCCGCGGCAGGAAACGGCGCGAGCTTCCATCGAAAACAACGGCAAAATCATTGTGGCGAGCAGCCTTGTCGAGGCGGCGGAAATATCCGACGAGCTCGCTCCCGAGCACCTTGAAATCGTCACGCTAGACCCCGAGTCGGTGCTGGACATCGTCAAAAATGCCGGCTCGGTGTTCCTCGGCGATTACTCGCCCGAGCCCGTCGGCGACTATTTCGCAGGTCCCAATCACACGCTGCCGACCTCGGGCACGGCTCGGTTTTCCTCGCCGCTCGGCGTGGACGACTTCGTAAAGCGTTCGAGTTATATCAAGTATTCGCGCGAAGCATTGGAGAGAAACGGCGCGAGGATAGCGGACTTTGCCGAGCGCGAGGGTTTGTCGGCGCACGCACGTTCCGTCACCGCGCGGACGGAGGCGAAGAAATGAGCGACGAATTTTTTTCCGAAAAGTACGTTGAACTTACGCCCTACGTTCCCGGCGAGCAGCCGCGAGGGCTGAGGGGACTTATAAAGCTGAACACCAACGAAAACCCGTATCCGCCGTCGAAAAAGGCGATAAAAGCCGGCGAGGAAGCCGCGAAAAGGCTTAATCTTTACTCCGACCCCACAGGCGCGGAGCTCAGACTGACGATTGCGACCTATCACGGCCTGAGCCCCGAAAACGTAGTGCTCGGCAACGGCAGCGACGAGTGTTTGTCGTTGCTGTTCGCAGGCTTTTGCGACGGAGGCGCGACGTTTCCCGACGTCACCTACGGCTTTTACAAGGTGCTCGGCGGCTATTACGGCGTGAAAATCGACGTTGTGCCGATTAAATCCGACTTTACGGTGGGAGTCGAGGACTATGAGGGCATAAAGCGCACGGTGTTTATCGCCAATCCCAACGCGCCGACGGGTATCGCGCTCTCTGCGGACAAAATCGCCGTGCTCGCGGCGCAGGACGAGCACAGGCTCGTCGTGGTGGACGAGGCTTACGTCGACTTCGGCGGAGAAACGGCGGCAGGACTGATTAAAACCGCCAAAAACGTAGTCGTCGTGCGCACGTTTTCCAAGTCGCGCTCGCTTGCAGGCGGCAGGCTGGGGTACGTTCTCGCGCCCGAGAACATAGCTCGCGACCTCGAAAGATTGCGCAATTCCCTGAACCCGTACAACGTAAACTCGGTCACGCTCGCCATGGGCAAAGCTTCGGTAGCCGACGACGCGTACTTCCGCCGCAATCTCGAAAGAGTGATTGCCGAGCGCGAAAAAACCGCCGACGGGCTGAGAAAAATCGGCTTTAAAGTGCTGAAAAGCGCGGCGAATTTTCTGTTCGTTTCGCCCCCCGGTGGCGACGGCAAGCGGCTTTACGAAGAGCTGCGCGCGAGGAATATCCTCGTAAGGTACTTCGATACCGAGCGGCTTAAAGCGTTCTGCCGAATAAGCGTGGGCGACAAAAACGCGACGAACAGGCTTCTTGCCGCCGCTCGCGAAATTTACCGTGCGGAGTAAACGCCGGGCATTATTAAAAAGGAGAAAAATCATGCGGACAGCCATGATAAAGAGAAAGACGAACGAAACCGAAATCGAAATCGCATTGACGATAGAGGGAAGCGGACGGGCGGATATTACCGCCGACTGCGGTTTTATGAAACACATGCTTGAGCTTTTTGCGCGGCACGGGCGGTTCGATTTGACGGTTAAGGCTCGCGGCGACAGCGAGGTGGACTTTCACCACACCGTAGAGGATACGGGTATAACTCTCGGAAAAGCGTTTTCCGAGGCGCTCGGCGACAAGCGCGGCATAGTGCGCTACGGCTCGGTTGCGCTTCCCATGGATTTGACGCTCGTGCTGGCGGCGGTGGACCTCTCGGGGCGCACCGCGCTCAATTACGACCTTAAAATCCCTGCCGAAAAGATAGGCGACTTCGACACCGAGCTAAGCCGCGAGTTCTGGGCAGGCTTTTCGCGCGAGTGCCCGGGCGCTTACCACTTCGTGCAGCTGTCGGGCGACGACAGTCACCACATCATAGAAGCGGCGTTCAAGGGCATGGCACGAGCGCTCAGAGCGGCGGTAGCCGTCGACCCCGAGTTCGCGGACGAAATCCCGTCGACAAAGGGAGTGCTGTGATGACGGGCATAATCGACTACGGAGCGGGCAACCTGTTCTCGATTGCCGGCGGCGTGAGGGCAGCGGGCGGCGAGGCGAGAGTCTGCGGCGAAATATCCGAGCTGAAGAAGTGCGACGAGCTGATTTTGCCGGGCGTGGGCGCGTTCCGTCCTGCCATGGAGCGGCTGGCGGCAAAGCGGCTGGACGACTTTATCCGCGACTACGTTCGCGGCGGCGGCAGGCTTTTAGGCGTTTGCCTCGGCATGCAGCTGTTGTTCGAGCGCAGTTTCGAGTTCGGCGAAACCAAAGGGCTGGGGCTCATCGGCGGCGACGTAGTGCCGCTCGCGGAACAGCAGGCGGTTACAGAGAACAACCTCAAAGTGCCGCAAATCGGCTGGAATTCGCTGAAAATCCTTAAAAATCACGCGCTCACGGAAAGTATCGCGGAGGGCGACTTCGTGTATTACGTCCACTCGTTCTACGTTCCGAGCGGCGAGTTCACCGTCGCGGAATCGGACTACGGCGTTGCCGTCAGCGGCATTGTCGCCTGCGGCACGGCTTCGGGCTGTCAGTTCCACCCCGAAAAGAGCGGCGAAGTCGGCTTGAAAATCCTCGGCTCGTTCGTGACGAAAAGGAAATAGGGTTTCGGGACGAGCGCGGACGAACGGCGGCGCGGACAGCGAAAGCAAGGAGAAAACGCAATGATAATTTTACCTGCAATAGATTTAATCGGAGGACGAGCGGTGCGGCTCACGCAGGGCGATTACGCCGCCGTCAGGACGTATTCGTCCGAGCCTGAGGAAGTAGCGAGGGCTTTTGAGTCGGGCGGCGCGGAATGGCTGCACGTCGTCGACCTCGACGGCGCGAAAAAAGGCGAGCCGCAAAACTTCGCGGTAGTCGGAAAAATAACGAAAAGCAGCGGCTTAAATGTGGAAATCGGCGGCGGAATCAGGACGGAGGAGTCCGTAAAGCGTTATCTCGGCATGGGCGTGCGCCGCGTGATTCTGGGCACGGCGGCGGTGAAAAACCGCGCGTTCACCGAAAAGATGATAGAAAAATACGGCGACGGAATAGCCGTCGGCATCGACGCAAAAGGCGGCGCGGTCATGCTCGAGGGCTGGCTGGAGCGCAGCGGCGAGGCGCGCGGCGACGAGTACCTGCGGCTTGCGGAGGCGTTTGCCGCGACGGGCTTGAAAACGCTGATTTACACCGACATTACGCGCGACGGCATGCTGAGCGGCGTGGACGGCGCGGCTTATGCCGAGCTTATCGCGGCGACGGGCGGCAAGGTTGGCGTCATCGCGTCCGGCGGCGTGGCTTCGGTAAACGATATAGTCGCACTCAAAGCGGCAGGCGCGACGGGCGCAATCGTCGGCAAAGCGCTTTACGAACGGAAAATCACGCTTGACGAGTGCCTTAAAGCGGCGAAAGGCGGTGAAAAATGCTGACGAAGCGCGTTGTGCCCTGCCTGGACATCAGGGACGGCAAAGTGGTCAAGGGCGTGAATTTCACGGGAATACGCGAAATCGGCGACCCCGTGGAGCTCGCAAAAAGGTATTCCTCGGGCGGCGCGGACGAGCTCGTCTTTTACGACATAACCGCGTCCAGCGAGGGCAGACGGCTGTTTACGAGCGTGCTGGAAGCTGTTGCGCGCGAGGTGTTTATTCCGCTCACAGTGGGCGGCGGCATAACCTCGACGGACGACTTCGACCGCGCGCTGAAAGCCGGCGCGGACAAGGTTAGCGTCAATTCGGGCGCGATTCGCGACCCCGACCTAATCGCGAGGGCGGCGGACAAGTACGGCAGTCAGTGCGTGGTGCTGTCGCTGGACGTAAAGCGAGTAAACGGCAGGTTCACGCTGTTCGCGCGCGGCGGCAGAGAGGACACGGGACTCGACGCGGTGGAGTTCGCCCGTCGCGGCGTTGAAAGAGGCGCCGGCGAAATAGTGGTCAACAGCATCGACGCCGACGGCGTGCGCGGCGGCTTCGACCTCGAAATGCTTCGGGCGTTTGCGGCGGCGTGCGCGGTGCCGATTGTGGCTTCGGGCGGCGCCGGGAGCCCCGACGACTTTGTAAAAGTATTCGACGTTGACGGCGTGGACGCGGCGCTCGCGGCAGGGATTTTCCACGAGGGTAAAACCACCGTGGCGGCGGTAAAACAGGCGATGAAAGCGGCGGGAATCGCCGTGAGATTATAAAACGGAGGCAGAAAATGCTTGACATAACCGAACTCAAATTCGACGAAAACGGACTTATTCCCTGCATAGTGCAGGACGCAGGCACGCGCGAAGTGCTGACGCTCGCGTACATGAACGCCGAGAGCCTTACCGTCACGCTGGACAAGGGGCTGATGTGCTTTTACTCGCGCTCGCGGAAAAAGCTGTGGCTGAAGGGCGAAACGAGCGGCAACTATCAGCGGCTTGTGTCGCTGACCGCCGATTGCGATTGCGACGCGCTGGTTGCGCTCGTCGAAAAGGACGGACCGGCGTGCCACACGGGTAGCGAAAGCTGTTTCTTTAACCCCGTCCGCGGCGAAAAGGACGCGTTTTCGCTGGAAGGGCTTTACAAACTGTTGCTGGACAGAAAGGAAAAACTCCCCGAAAACAGCTACACGACCTACCTGTTCCAAAAGGGCAGGGAGAAGATTCTCAAAAAGGTGGGCGAGGAGTGCACCGAAGTGGTGATTGCCGCGATGAAGGGCGACAAAGCCGAAACCGTGTTCGAGATTTCGGACCTGTGCTACCACGTCCTCGTGCTGATGGCGGAAGAGGGGATTACGACGGGCGACATTCTGCGCGAGCTAAGCAGCCGTCACGTCGTCGACAAAAAGGTCAAGCAGGAAACGATGAAATGATAACTTGTTCGCTTCACAATCACTGCACGCTGTGCGACGGCAGGGATACGCCCGAGAGCATGCTCGCCGCCGCCGAAGCCGCAGGCATAACCGATTTCGGCATGTCGTGTCACTCTTTTTGCGACTTTGACCCCGAAATGTCGATAAAATCCGAGCGCGAGTACATCGACAAAATCAACGCGCTGAAAGCGGCTTATTCGGGCAAAACGCGGCTGTACCTCGGCGCGGAGGAGGATTATTTCGCGCCCGTCGGCATGCGCGCCGAGTACGACTATATAATAGGCTCGGTTCACTTCGTCACGGCAGGCGACGGGCTCGCCGCGGCGGACGTCTCCGCCGATATTCTCAGGGAAACCGCCGATAAATTTTACGGCGGCGACGGCTACGCGCTCGCGGAGGAGTATTATAGGCTCGTAACGCTCGAAGCAAAGCGTAAGCCGGACATTCTCGGGCATTTCGACCTCATAAAGCGTTACGGCGGCGGCATAGTCGACCTCGGCGGAAAGAGGTACCACGACATTGCGCTCGCCGCGCTCGACGAGTGCGCGAAAACGGGCGTAATCTTCGAGCTTAATTACGGCGGCACCGAAAGCGGCGCGATTTCCTCGCCGTACCCCGACGCGTTTCTGCTTGAAAGAATACGCGAGAAGGGCGGCAGAGTGATTGTTTCCACCGATTGCCACGACGTGAAAAACATCGCGAACGGACTGACGGACGGCGAAAAATACCTTGCCGCGCTAGGCTACAAGTCCGTCGCGGCGATGAGAAACGGCAAATTCGCGGACGAGCGGCTGCGCGGATAACGCGCCGCGGCTTCTATTGTGAAAAAAATTTAACAGAACGGCGCGCTTTTTCGGTTGCAAAATTTTTTCCGATATGCTAGAATGTAGCCATGACAAAGAGGTTGAACTTCAACGCGTGCCGTACTCGCCGCCGAATCAAGCAAAAGTACCGCTTCGGGATTAGTGCGCTCGTAGTGCGGTTTCAATCGGGGAATTGCGCCTTATCGGGGCATAGTGCATAGTCTATCGACGCAAACGCAATCAGTGCGCTTGCGTTTTTCTTTTTCTTCGGGGCTCCCGAAAATCCATTAAAATCACTTTTCTACGGAGGTATATATGGCAAAGGTACTTATCGCAATGGGCTCGAAAAGCGATTTGGACGTCGTAAAGCCGGCGGCTCAGATACTTACGAAGCTCGGCGTGGACGTGACCGTGAGGGTAATGAGCGCGCACCGCACCCCCAAAACGGTGATGGACTACGCGACGGGAAAGGAAGGCGACTTCGACGTGTTTATCGCGGCTGCCGGAAAGGCGGCGCACCTCGCCGGCTTTATCGCCGCGTTCACCCCCAAGCCCGTCATAGGCTTGCCCGTCAAGAGCTCGACGATGGACGGACTCGACAGTCTGCTCTCGACCGTGCAGATGCCCTCGGGCGTGCCGGTGGCGACGGTTGCGATAAACGGCGGACTCAACGCCGGGCTGCTCGCCGCGCAGATGCTGGCGATTTCCGATTCGGATCTCGCCGAAAAGATAATAGCCTACCGCGAGGAGAACGCGAACGGCGTGATAAATTCTAATATCAATTTAACGGAGGAATTATAAACATGGAAAAACGCGAACTTTTGTACGAGGGTAAAGCCAAAAAGGTTTACGCCACCGACGACGAAAAAGCGGTGCTCGTGTCCTACAAGGACGACGCGACGGCTTTCAACGGACTGAAAAAAGGTCAGATTGCAGGCAAAGGCGTGATTAACAACCGCTGCACCAATCTCATTTTCCGCATGCTCGAAAAACACGGTATTCCCACGCATTATATCGAGGAAGTTTCGCCTACCGACACCTTCGTCAAAAAGGTTCAGATAGTGCCGCTCGAAGTGATAGTCAGAAACGTGGCGGCAGGCTCGTTCTCCAAGCGTTACGGCGTGGAGGAGGGAACGCCGCTGAAAAGCGTGGGCTTCGAGTTCAGCTACAAGAACGACGCGCTGGGCGACCCGATGATAAACGACTTCTATGCGCTGGCGATGGGGCTTGCGACCAAAGAGGAAATCGAAACCATCCGCGCCATGGCGTTCAAGGTCAACGACATACTCAAAGACTTCTTTAAGAAAATAGGTCTCGACCTTATCGACTTCAAGCTCGAGTTCGGCAGGTACGACGGCAAAATCATTCTCGCCGACGAAATCAGCCCCGACACTTGCCGCCTGTGGGACAGCGTTACTCACGAAAAGCTGGACAAGGACCGCTTCCGCCGCGACCTCGGCGGCGTGGAGGACGCGTACAAGGAAGTAATGAAAAGACTTTCGGGAGCGGCGAATGACTGATTCGCTTATACTTCCGGCTTGCGAATTCGAGCGGCGCGAAGAGTGCGGAATCATCGGTATCGCCTCGCGCGAAAAACGTGAAATGGCGCACGACCTGTACTTCGGCTTGTTCGCGCTCCAGCACCGCGGTCAGGAGAGCGCCGGTATCGCCGTCGCCTACGAGCCGCGAAAGATTTACTACTACAAGAAAATGGGGCTTGTCAACGAGGTTTTCGACGAGGACAAGCTCGCGGCGTTTCCGCATTCCCGTCTGGGAATAGGTCACGTCCGCTATTCGACCACGGGGTCGAGCAACGTCGTCAACGCGCAGCCCGTGGTGTTCTACGGCAGATGCGGCAGAATGGCGGTGGCGCACAACGGCAACATCGTCAACTGCGACGCGATAAAGTCGCGGCTCATTCGCAAGGGACATATTTTCCAGAGCTCGATTGACAGCGAGGTAATCGCCGCGCTAATCAATCTTTACGCCGACGAAGGTATCGAAAAGGGCGTAATGAGGGCGTGCGCCGAGCTCGTGGGGGCTTATGCGCTCGTGGTGCTCGCCGACGACAAGCTTGTCGCGGTGCGCGACCCCATGGGGCTCAAGCCGTTGTGTGTCGGCACGCTCGGCGGCGACATAGTGTTCGCTTCCGAAACCTGTGCGCTCGACGCGTTGGGCGCGACGGTAATACGCGACCTGTCCCCGGGCGAAGTCGTCACCGTGGACGAGGGGCTTAACATGAAGAGCGAGTTTTTACCCGAGGCGCACCGGCGTTCGTGCATTTTCGAGTACGTTTACCTTGCTCGCGGCGATTCACGCATAGACGGCGTAAACGTGTACGACGCGCGCTACGAGTGCGGAAAAATGCTTGCCGAGCAGTTTAAGATAGACGCGGACGTCGTTGCCGGCGTGCCCGACTCCGCGATAGTGTCGGCGCGCGGTTACAGCGAGGTTTCGGGCGTGCCCTACGTCGACGCGCTGAGTAAAAACCGCTATATCGGCAGGACGTTTATCCAGCCCAGCCAATCGATGCGCGAGAACAGCGTGAAGATAAAGCTGAACGCGATGCGCTCGAACATTCGCGGCAAGCGGCTTATTCTCATCGACGACTCGATAGTGCGCGGCACCACGAGCAGAAAGATAGTCAGCCTGCTTCGCGAAAACGGCGCGAAGGAAGTGCACATGCTGATAGCCTCGCCGATAGTGGCGTTCCCATGCTTTTTCGGCGTGGATATGGAGTCCAAGGACAGGCTTATCGGCGGCTATAAAAACGAAGAGGAAATCTGCAAGGCAATAGGCGCGGACAGCCTGCATTACTTGCCGCTCGAGTGCCTGACAAAGGCTTGCGGCGGCTGTAAAAGCGATTTCTGCACCGCGTGTTTCGACGGCGATTACCCCATCGAAGCGGACAAGTACAACTGCGGCAAGTTCGTCCTCGAGATTTAGAAAAAGGAGAAGATTATGGCAATCGATTACAAGAGCGCCGGCGTAGACGTGGAAGCAGGCTACAGCGCGGTCAGACTTATGAAAGAATATGTGCGCTCGACCTACGACAAGAACGTCGTGGGCGACCTCGGCAGTTTCGGCGGCTTTTATGCGCTCGACGACAGCCCCACGGGCGACGTGCTGGTTGCCGGCACCGACGGCGTGGGCACCAAGCTCAAGTACGCGTTCGCGACGGGAAAGCTCGACACCGTGGGCATCGACTGCGTGGCAATGTGCGTCAACGACATCGTGTGTCAGGGCGCAAGACCGCTGATTTTCCTCGACTATATCGCGCTCGGCAAGCTCGTGCCCGAGTCCGTCGCCGAAATCGTCAAGGGCGTTGCCGAGGGCTGTCGGCAGGCAGGCTGCGCGCTCATCGGCGGCGAAACGGCGGAAATGCCCGGTTTTTACCCCGAGGACGAATTCGACCTCGCCGGGTTTTCGACGGGTATCGCAAAGCGCGACAAGGTGATTAACGGAGCGGGTATCAAAAAGGGCGACCGCCTCGTCGGCTTGCGCTCGTCGGGAGTGCACTCCAACGGCTATTCGCTGGTAAGAAAGCTTTTCCCCGTGGACGACAAAGCGACTTTCGAGTACTCGGAAGCGCTGGGCGGCGTGCCTGCGGAGGTTCTTTTAACACCCACGAGAATTTACGTCAAAACCGTACTCGCGCTGATAGAAAAGGTTAAAATTATGGGCATTGCACATATTACGGGCGGCGGTTTTATCGAGAATATCCCGAGAATACTCCCCGTGGGGCTGGCGGCGAAAATCGACAGAAACTCCTACGAGCTTCCGCCGCTGTTCAAGGAGCTCCAAAAGCGCGCCGACATTTCCTACGAGAAAATGTGCAACACGTTCAATATGGGTATCGGCATGGTGCTTGCGGTCGATAGAAACGACGAGGAAGCGGCGATTAAGGAGCTTCGCGCTTTGGGCGAGGACCCCGTGCGCCTCGGCGAAGTAGTCGAGGGCGAGGGCGTGATTTTATGAAAAGGCTGTGCGTGTTCGCGAGCGGCTCGGGCACCGATTTCCAGAGCGTAATCGACGGCGTAAACACGGGCAAAATCGACGGCAAAATAGTGTTGCTCGTCGCCTCGCGCCCCGATATTTACGCGGTAGAGAGGGCGAAGAAAAACGGTATCGAGGTCGCGGTTTTCCGCAAAAAGGACTATGAGAGCGCGGAAAAAATGTACGACGCGCTCATACCCGTGCTGAAAGAAAAGGGCGTGGAGCTGATTATCCTCGCCGGCTATCTCACGGTGCTCACGCCAAATATCGTGGCGGCTTACCGCGACAAAATCATCAATATTCATCCGTCGCTTATACCTAAGTACTGCGGCGACGGCTACTACGGCATGCGCGTTCACGAGGCGGTCATCGCCGCCGGCGAAAAGGAGTCGGGTGCGACGGTGCACTTCGTCGACGAGGGCACGGACACCGGGAAAATAATCGAGCAGAGAAAGGTGCCGGTGCTTTCGGGCGACACGCCCGAAACGCTGCAAAAGCGCGTTTTGGAAGTCGAGCACGAGCTTCTGCCCGACGTGGTGGCGCGGCTTTGCAGGGAATAAATCGGAAACAGAAAAAACAACAATCAATCGTCGAAATTAACGGACAGGAGGAACAATCGCAATGGAAATGAAAAAGAGAGCGCTCGTCAGCGTATCGGACAAGACGGGAATAGTGGAGGCGGCGAAGCGACTCGTGGCGCTCGGCTATGAGATTATATCCACGGGCGGCACCGAAGCCGCGCTGAAAGCCGCAGGCATAAGCACAATCAACATCAGCGAAATCACGGGCTTTCCCGAGTGCCTGGACGGCAGGGTCAAGACGTTGCACCCGGCGGTTCACGCAGGACTGCTCGCGATGCGCTCCAACCCCGAGCACATGGCGCAGCTAAAAAGGCTCGGAATAAACACGATTGACGTGGTGATAGTCAATCTTTACCCGTTCAAGCAGACGATTATGCGCGGCGCGGACTTTGCCGAAGCGGTGGAGAACATCGACATCGGCGGACCCACCATGTTGCGTTCGGCGGCGAAGAATTATCAGGACGTGGCGGTAATCACCGACCCCGGCGACTATGAAAGGGTGTTCTCGGAAATGGAGAACGGAGGCGTGACCCTTGACACGCGCAAGTACCTCATGTACAAGGTTTACCGCCATACCGCGGTGTACGACGCGCTCATCTCGGGCTATCTCGAAAGAGAATTGGACATCGAGTTCCCCGACCAAATCGCGCTCGCCTACGAGAAAAAAGAGCAGATGCGTTACGGCGAAAATCCGCATCAGAAAGCGGCGGTTTACGGCGAAGCGCTGCCCGTGAAGAACTCGCTGATAAACGCCGAACAGCTTAACGGCAAACAGCTGTCCTACAACAACATCAACGACGCCAACGGCGCGATAGAGCTTCTTAAAGAGTTCGACGAAACCACCGTCGTGGCGGTCAAGCACGCCAACCCCTGCGGAGTGGCTTCCGCGCCCACGGTGCTTGAGGCGTACAAGGCGGCATACGATGCCGACCCCGTATCCATTTTCGGCGGCATAGTGGCGGTAAACGCTACCGTGGACAAGGCGACGGCGGAGGAGATGGTCAAAATCTTCCTCGAAATAGTCATCGCTCCCGACTTCACTCCCGAAGCTTTGGACGTATTGAAAAAGAAAGTCAATCTGCGCGTATTGAAGCTTAAAGACGTGGCGAAGAAAAACCCGTCGGGCGTAATCGAGTTCAAGAAAGTTTACGGCGGTCTTATCGTGCAGGAAGCTGACGGCTCCGTCTACGACAAGGCGGAAGCGGTCACCGAAAAGGCTCCCACCGCCGCGGAAGAAGAAACTATGCGGTTCGCCATGAAAGTGGTCAAGCACTGCAAGTCCAACGCCATCGTGCTCGCAAAGGGCAAGCGCACTTTGGGCATCGGCGTGGGGCAGACCAACCGCATCTGGGCGACGGAACAGGCAATCTCGCACAGCAACGAGGACACAGTCGGCTCGGTGCTCGCTTCCGACGCGTTCTTCCCCTTCTCCGACTGCGTCGAGGCGGCGGCAAAGGCAGGCGTGACGGCAATCGTTCAGCCCGGCGGCAGTATCCGCGACCGCGAGAGCATAGACGCGTGCAACGCTCGCGGCATAGCGATGTGCTTTACCGGCGAACGCCATTTCAAGCACTGAGCCGCCGGCGGCAAAACGGACAAAACCCGACTAAAAACAACGCATAGTTCGACCCAAAGCAACAAAATCCGACCAAAAGCAACGCAGGGTTCGACTAAAAAGCAACAAAACCCGACTAAAAGTAACGCAGGGTTCGACTAAAAAACAACAAAAACCGACCAAAAGTAACGGAGAATAGTAATGAAAGTTCTGGTAATCGGCGGCGGCGGAAGAGAACACGCAATCGTCAAAAAGCTGAAAGAGAGCAAAAAGGTAAGCCAAGTCTACTGCCTGCCCGGAAACGCGGGCATTGCCGAGGACGCGATTTGCGTCGGCGGTAGTCCGACCGACTTCGAGAAAATCAAGAAAACGGTGTTCGCGCGCGGCATCAGGCTGGTTGTCGTCGCGCCCGACGACCCGTTGTATCTGGGGCTCGTGGACGAATTGCACGACCACGGCGTGCGCGCGTTCGGACCGGAAAAGGCGGCGGCAAGGCTGGAGGGCAGCAAGGTGCACTCCAAGAATTTCATGCGCCGCCACGGCATACCTACCGCCGACTACGAGTACTTTGCCGACTATTCGCTGGCGCTCAACTACGTCAAGAAGTGCTCTTTTCCGTTGGTAATCAAGGCGGACGGGCTGGCGCTCGGCAAGGGCGTGTTCATCTGTCATTCGCTCAGCGACGCCGAAGCCGCGCTGAAAAAGCTGATGCTGGACGGCGTGTTCGGCGAGAGCGGCAGCGTGGTTGTCGTCGAGGAGTTTCTGACGGGCAGAGAAGTCACGGTGCTGGCGTTTACCGACGGCAAGACGATTAAGTGCATGCCGTCCTCGCAGGACCACAAGCGCGCCTACGACGGCGACGAGGGACCCAATACGGGCGGTATGGGAGCGTTCGCGCCCTCGCCGTACTTCACCCCCGAGCTGTTTGCCGAGGCGGAAAAGAACATCATCGTTCCCACGCTGAAAGGCTTGAAAGCCGACGGCATTAAATACAAGGGTGTAATCTACTTCGGGCTGATGCTGACGAGCAAGGGCGTGAAGCTAATCGAGTACAACGCGCGCTTCGGCGACCCCGAGGCGGAGGCGGTGTTGCCGCTGCTGAAAACCGACCTTTTTGAAATTATGACCGCATGTATCGAGGGGCGGCTGGGCGACATTGACATCGAGTGGGAGAACAAGACGGGCTTTACCGTCGTCGTCGCGAGCGGCGGCTATCCCGACAATGTGGTCAAGGGCTATCCGATAACTATCGGCGAGCTCGAGGGCGTTACGCTTTACCACGCCGGTACCGCGATAAAGGATAAAAAACTTGTCACTAACGGCGGCAGAGTGTTCGACGTGACGGCGGTTGCGGACAATCTCGAGGAAGCGCGGAAAATCGTTTACCGCGAAATCGACAAGATTCAATTCAAGGGCGCGCGCTACCGCTCGGATATAGGAAAAGTCTAAACAAGGAAGGGAGAAAAATACAGATGGTTTATCGTGTTTATGCGGAAAAGAAAAGTCAATATTCGGCGGCGGAGAGGCTGAAAAACGAGCTCGTTTCGCTACTCGGCGTGAAAATCGACAGGCTCAGAAAGCTGATACGCTACGACGTTGAGGGGCTGGAAAAAGCCGACTTCGAGCGCGCCGTGACCTCGGTTTTCTCCGAGCCTATGGTGGACGAGGTTTACGAAACCCCCGATTTTACCGGCGGTAAAGCGTTGGTTACGGAGTACCTTGACGGGCAGTACGACCAGCGCGCGGACTCGGCGGCGCAGTGCGTGCAGTTTCTCACCGGCGGCGTGCGCCCGATTGTCAGGTGCGCCACGGTTTACGTCTTTTACGGCGTGACGACGGACGACCTTGCGAAAATAAAGAAGTACCTTATAAACCCCGTGGACAGCAGGGAGGGCGATTCTACGGTGCCCGAAACGCTGAAACGCACCGCGCCCGAAAAGACGAAAATGCGCGTCGAGCTGTGTATAATCGACCTGTCCGACGAGGAATTGAAGAAGTTTTACGACGGCTTCGGGTTCGCGATGACCTACGCCGACCTTCAATTCGTGCGCGACTATTTCAGGTCGGAAAAGCGCAATCCCACGCTGACGGAAATCAAGGTCATCGATACCTATTGGTCCGACCACTGCCGTCACACCACTTTCCTCACGCGCCTGAATAAAATAACGATAAAATCCAACAATCCGCGTATCCGCGCGTCGCTCGCCCGTTACCGCAAGATTTTCAAGGGGCTTTACAAGGGGCGTCGCGGCAAGTACGCCTGCCTCATGGACGTGGCGACGATTGCGGCGAAAGAGCTGAAAAGAGAGGGATACCTCGATAACCTCGACGAGTCGGACGAAATCAACGCATGCTCGGTCAAGGTCACTGTGGACGTGGACGGCAAGCCGCAGGATTGGCTGATAATGTTCAAGAACGAAACGCACAATCACCCGACGGAAATCGAGCCGTTCGGCGGCGCGGCGACCTGCCTCGGCGGCGCGATTCGCGACCCCCTGTCGGGCAGGACCTACGTCTATCAGGCGATGCGCGTGACGGGCGCGGCGGACATAACCGAGGACTTTGACAAGACGCTCCCCGGCAAGCTTCCGCAGCGCGTGATTTCCAAGACCGCGCTCGCCGGCTTTTCGTCCTACGGCAATCAGATAGGGCTGGCGACCGGCGGCGTTTACGAGATGTTTGACGAGGGTTATAAGGCGAAACGGCTGGAAACGGGCTACGTCATCGGCGGCGCGCCTGCCGAAAACGTCCGCCGCGAGCAGCCTCGGCCCGGCGACGTAGTATTGCTCGTCGGCGGCGACACGGGGCGCGACGGTTGCGGCGGCGCGACGGGCAGCAGCAAGTCGCACACGGCAAGCTCGGTGGAAACCTGCGGCGCGGAAGTGCAGAAAGGCAATCCGCCCGAGGAGAGAAAGCTCCAGCGGCTGTTCCGCAATCCCGAAGCGGCTAAGCTCATCATAAAGTGCAACGACTTCGGAGCCGGCGGCGTGTGCGTCGCGATAGGCGAACTAAGCCCCGGGCTCGACATTTACCTCGACAGAATAATCAAGAAATACGACGGGCTCACCGCCACCGAGCTTGCGATTTCCGAGAGTCAGGAGCGCATGGCGGTAGTCGTCAAGCCCTCGGACGCGGACAGATTTATCGAGCTCGCCGCGAGCGAAAACCTGAAAGCCGTCAAGGCGGCGGTCGTCAAGAGCGACGAGCGGCTGACGATGTACTACGGAAACGAAACAATCGTGGACATAAAGCGCAAATTTCTGGACACGAACGGCGTAAAGCAGACCGCGGACGCGGTTATCGTCGACGAGAGCGAAAACTTTATAGACGAAATCACGAGCGAGTACTCGGCGGAGTACTTCAAAAACGGCGACTACGCGAACGCGCTGAAAGCGGAGCTCAGGCGGCTCGACGTGTGCTCGCAAAAGGGCATGGGCGAAACGTTTGACGGCAGCATAGGCGCGGCAAGCGTGTTCATGCCGTTCGGCGGCGCGAACAGGCTGACGCCCTCGACGGTGATTGCCGCAAAGCCGCCCGTGGACGGTTTTACCCACACCGTGACCGTTTCGGCTTACGCGTGCTATCCTCGGCTTATGAGGCACTCGCCGTTTATCGGCGCGGTGCACTCGGTGCTGTCGTCGGTGGCGAAACTTGTGGCGGCGGGCGTAAAGCGCGACACGATAAGACTGTCGTTGCAGGAATATTTCAAGCGGCTGGGCTCCGACCCCGAGCGTTGGGGCGAACCGCTGGCGGCGCTTCTCGGCGCGCTGGACGCGCAGCTCGGGCTTAAAACGGGCGCAATCGGCGGCAAGGACAGCATGAGCGGCACTTTCGAGAACATCGACGTTCCGCCCACGCTGATTTCGTTCGCGACGGGCGTCACAACCGACGACAAAATTATCTCCGACGTGTTCGATTGCCCGGGCAAGCTGTACCTCATCGACCTCAGGCGCGACTACCACGGCTATCCATATTTCGATTGGACGCTCAAGCAGCTCGATAGTGTTTCGGAGCTGATTGAAAAGAAGAAAATCCTGCGCGCTACCGTCGTTGAAGAGGGCGGTTATGCCGTCGCGATTGCGAAATCTATCATGGGAAGCGGCTACGGAATGTGGCTCACGGACTGCGTGGATTTGTTCTGCCCGATGTACGGCGACATCATCGCGCTGGCAGAGGACGACATCGGCGACTGCGGAATTTATATCGGCGAAGTCATGCCGGGCGGCGAGGTGACAATCGCGCGCAGCAAAACCACGACGAGCGAGCTTATCGAAGCTTACACCTCGCGGCTCGAATCGGTTTACCCCACCTCCGCAAAAGCCGAGGGCGAGGCAAAACCCGTCACGTTCGACGCCGGCGTTAAATACAAGGCTAAGACTTCCGTTGCGGCTCCGCGAGTGTTTATTCCCGTGTTCCCCGGCACCAACTGTGAGTACGACATGGCGCGCGCTTTCGAGCGAGAGGGCGCGAAAGCGGATATTTTCGTCATGAAAAACCTGACGGCGGCGGACATCGAATACTCGGTTGCCGAAATGAAAAAGCGCATAGACGCGGCGCAGATTATCGCGTTCCCCGGCGGCTTTTCGGGCGGCGACGAGCCCGACGGCAGCGGCAAGTTCATCGTCAATACCTTCCTTAACCCCGTGCTTAGTGAGGCGGTGGAGAACCTTCTTTACAAGCGCGACGGACTGATTCTGGGCATCTGCAACGGCTTTCAGGCGCTCGTTAAGCTCGGACTGCTTCCCGACGGTCACGTTTCGGCGAGGACGGCGAACAGTCCCACGCTGACGTTCAACAACATCGCCCGTCACGTTTCCGACATCGTCAACGTGCGCGTCGCCACGAACAAGTCGCCCTGGCTCCGGGACTTCGAGCCCGGCGAAACGTTTGCCGTTCCCGTCAGTCACGGCGAGGGCAAATTCGTGTGCTCGCCGGCGGAGTTTGAAAAGCTGGCGGCAAACGGGCAGATTGCCACGCAGTACGCCATGGCGGACGGCACAGTCACTATGCGCTCGCCCTTTAACCCTAACGGCTCGTTTATGGCGGTGGAGGGCATAATCTCGCCCGACGGCAGAGTGCTGGGCAAGATGGGGCACACCGAACGCTGGCAACCCGGCTTGTACCAAAACGTTCCCGGCAACTTCGACATGAATATTTTCCGCTCGGGCGTGAAGTATTTTAAGTAACCGCCACGGAAAGTAATCCCGAAGTAAGACGATAAAGACGATAAAAACAAAAGCGGCGGCAATTCCGTATCGGATTTGCCGTCGTTTTCATGTGTTCGCGTCATATTTGTTTAATTGGAGCTGCCTGCGCCTATTCGCTTGCCGCCTTTTTCAGAACGACGACGGTTTCGACGTTCGCCGTCTGGGGGAACATATCGAACGGCGTGACGGAAGCGATTTCATAGCCGTAGCCGCAGATAATCCTGAGGTCGCGCGCGAGAGTGGAGGGATTGCAGCTGACGTACACGACGTTTTCCGCGCCCGAACCGCCCACCGTTGCCGCCACGGACGGAGAAACGCCGCCGCGCGGAGGGTCGAGGATGAGGAAAGTGCCGCGATTGTCGCCGCGCTTTTCTATTATTTCGCCTAAGACTTTCGGCAGCATTTCGGCGACGTCGCCGAGCACGGGCGTCATGTTGTCTATGCCGTTGTCGCGAGCGAGTTTTACCGCCGCTTCGTGAGCCTCGCGATTGATTTCTATGCCGTAAACCTCGTCGGCTCGCTTCGCTACCAGCGCGCCCATAAGCCCGGCGCCCGAATACGCCTCGACGGCTATGCCGCCCGAGCACAGCGCCGCCACGAACGAGTACAGTTTTTCGCGCACGCCGTCGTTCACCTGAAAGAACCCGGCAGGGTGCAGACTCGTCTTCAGCCCGTCAACGACGACGGGCGAGTCGGGGCCGCAAACCTTTTTCCACGCCGCGCCCAGAATCACGTTGTCGCGGCGAGCGTTCACGTTCAGCCACACTTCGGCGTCAGGCGAGAACCCGAGCACGGCGGAAGCGAAACCGCCGAGGTCGATGGAGCGAGTCGCCACAACCGCCACGCACAGTCTGCCGCCGATTTCGCGCGCCACGAGGTGACGAATATCGCCCGAAAAGTCCTGTTCGTCATAACCCTCATAACCCTCGCTTTCCATAAAGTCGCGAAGAGCCGCGATGAGCAGCCGATTGTTTTCGTATTGCAGCAGGCAGTCGGAGGTTTCCACCACGCGGTGACTGCCCTTTGCGAACAGCCCGATTCTGCCGCCGCGTCTGACGGGCAGCGACAGCTTGTTGCGATAGCGAAAGACCTCGTCGCTCGGGATTACCTCGCCGACTTCCGCGGAAGCGAAGCCGCCGATTTTTTTCAGCGCGTCGATGGCGAGAGTACGCTTGAAACCGAGTTGCGCCGCATAGCGCATGTGCTGAACGTCGCAGCCGCCGCACTTTCCGAAAACGGGGCAGAGCGGAGCTACGCGGTCGGGAGAGGCGGCTATGATTTTTTCGAGTATCGCCACGTCGAAGCGCGGCTTCACGGAAATCACTTTCGCGCGCACACGCTCGCCCGGCAGCGCGCCGCGTATAAACACGGTCTTGCCGTCCGCGCGCGCCACGCCCTCGCCGTCCATGCCCTGACCGGTCACGCTCAGCTCGATAACGTCGTTTTTGCTTATTTCGTCCATACCGCAGCACTCCGATAAATAAGGTTGAAAACAAAGAAAGCCCCGTGCCCGTCGGGCAAGGGACTATCCGCTCTGGTTTTACGCGATTTCTTCCCGAACTTAGTCTACGATGTAGTCCTTAAGCTCGCCGAGAAGGTCGTCGCACTTGTCGGAGTGAACCTCGAGCACGACGGGCTTGGATAAATCCAGGCTGAAGATGCCCAAAAGCGACTTTGCGTCGATGACGAAGCGACCGCTGTGAAGGTCGATGTCGTATGGGTACTTGCTCACAATGGCAACGAATTTCTTTACGCTCTCTGCCATGCTCAGAAGAATTTTAACGGATTTCATAGTTGTTTTGCTCCTCCCTTAACATAAGGATTTGATTTACAGGTATTATACTAAATCCGCCGGGTAAAAGCAACCGTTTTGAATATATTTTCCGTCTACCGAATTATTTTGTGCGAAATGACCAATGCGCGGAGCGACATAAGGCGGCGTTTAACGCAAAAAACCGCCGTAAAACGCTTTAATTTCCGCTTTGAGCCCGTAAAATCGTTGACAAGCTCCCCCGAAACCGTGTATAATGGTCGGGTGCGGAAAATTTACACCGCACAGGCTTTCGTTGCGGCGAACGCCGAAAAGTCCTGCTTTTTGATATAAGGGCGGGCAAGACTACTGAAAGGAGGTAGAGTAATAATGCCAACTATTAACCAGTTGATCAGAAAGGGTCGCGAGAAAGTGGAATTCAAGTCGATGAGTCCTATTCTCGAGAATAATCCGCAGAAGCGCGGCGTGTGCTTGTCGGTTACGACCACGACCCCGAAGAAGCCTAACTCGGCTCTTCGTAAGATTGCGAGGGTTCGTCTTGTAAACAAGATGGAAGGTACTGTTTATATCCCGGGAATCGGGCACAATTTGCAGGAACACAGCGTCGTGCTTATTCGTGGTGGCAGAGTGAAGGATTTGCCTGGTGTACGTTATCACATCATCCGCGGCGCACTCGACACCGCAGGTGTGGCTAAACGCAAGCAAGCTCGCTCTAAATACGGCGCAAAGCGCACGAAGTAATCGGCGCGGCCCGAAAAGCAGGAGCCGTGACGATATAAAAGCCCTTATCCTATAAGTTTACGGGGCGTTCCGCGCCGCAAAGCGGAGTAAAGCTCCCCGGGTTAAACGGGAAAGGCAGGCAAAGTAAAGAATCGGCTCCTTACTCACAGCGACCCATACGGGTCAAAAAATCAGAATAAGACCTGCAAATAAAAGTCAAGAGAAATGAAGAAGGAAATTGAAAAAATTTTCCAAGCAAAAAACGGTAACACAAAAAAGCCTCC
>JABLTK010097779.1_pt1 | contig 42364 bp, 29 predicted proteins | sample 7160131 | NCBI WGS metagenome assembly JABLTK01 (sample SAMN14651221, study PRJNA627086) | human gut metagenome | isolation source: feces | host: Homo sapiens
CGGGAGAGTAGGTGGCTGCCTTCTTTTACTTGAGGTCTTCAAGGTCTAACGACTTTGGAGACCTTTTTTTTGTGCCCTGACGTGAAGTATATGATCTTTAGACATGAAGACATGATCTTTTTTGACATGAAGACATGTTTTTTTTGACAGGAAGACATGAAGACATGTTTTTACAAGAAGTACATAATTTTTTCTGATTGATGGCGTAGCCAATTAATAATTACTAATTGAAAAGTAATAATTGGACCATCTATTTCCATTTGTGAACCATTATGGACTTGTATGATTCGCAAATAACTGATAACTTTGCTACTTACTTAATGATAAATATTTTGACATGGGAGCTGTATTACTGATTATCCTTATAGGAATATTATTATTTGTTGTTCTTGGCTTATTAGGCTGGGGCATACAGGCATTGGGATTTATTGGCTCGTTTTTAGGCGAGGGAATCACTGGATGTCTTGGCTGCTTCGGTAGATTCATCTGGTTTATCATAGCTGCCATAATTATTTTTATTCTTGTTGGTTCTGTATTATAGAATCCACGCTCACCTAATAACCTTTAAATAAACAACCTATTATGACATATTGCAAAAAGTGTGGCGCAATGCTACAATCAGGAATGAAATTCTGTACTAAGTGCGGACAACCCGTCAGCTTGCAGCCACAGGCTCCTCAGCAACCACAAAGCATGGCAAGACCTCAACGTCCTCAACCGTTGAAGGCAATGGCACCTCAGCAACCGACGGCGCCACAGCCCGTGCGCCCCCAGCAACCGCAGCGCCCGGTCATGCCACAAGCTCCCACTCCTCAAGCTCCCCAAGCCAATAAGGGAATGTTCACCAATGCCGTTCGCTCAGTAGCTAACGCTCTGACCGGCGGTGCGCTCAATCGTCAGATAGCCGAAGAGCAGCGTCAAGCCGTAAATCAGCAAGCTGCTGAGGGACGTGCCGAAATACGTGAGGCACGAAACGCGCAGCAGCAGGCTGAACAGGCACAGATGGCAGCCGAACGCGAAGCAGAACGTAGTCGCGACCGCCGCAGTATGGAAGCTGTAGAGGGCGTTGACGTGGTGCGTGGCAGAACCATCTGGAACATTCAGCCGGGCGAGATAGCCCGCAAGATCAGCGAACGCGAACTTGACGAGATAGAGAAACTCAAGGGAATAATAGTGCAGGAAGGTTGCACCGCCATCATCTTTGCCAATGGTGAGCTGGTTTCCACCCTTTCTGCTGGTGCGTACTTCTTCTATAAGTCGTTGGAAGAAGAGCAGGCTGCCATCAAAGCTGCCATCGAGAAAGCAGAGAAAGACATGGCTGAAGCCGAAAAGCGTGAGCGCGACCGCAAGCGTCAGACTCAGCCCACATTCCGCGAACTCGGTATTGTGGGCGAAGTGGGTCGTGGATTCAGTTGGCTCGGTCGTATCATCTTCGGCGAGAAGAAGGGAGAGCAGAAAGAGAAGGTAAAGAGACGTCAGCTTAATTATGCACGCATCTTAGCCCGCATCACCCAGCCACCTATCTTATCAGTTTATCTGGTCAGCCACCGTTTCATCACGCTCACATTCGGCGGTGCTATGAACGAGGACGGCAATCTTACCTTCTGTCCTTACACCATTCCGATGGGCATGCATGACGTGCAGATAGGTGTGTCGCTCCAGATGAGCGTCAATGACATCCATACCTTTGCCACCAATTATCTCGCCGACCGCAACAGCGTCACCACAAGGGAGCTGCAGCAGATGCTCAACGGCACCGTAGAGACATTGCTGCGACAGGAGCTTCGCAATCAGAACTACGATCAGAGCGGATTTACCGTCGACATGGTCAACGCTCTGAAAGAACATATCCGTCAGACCATCAATCAGCAGGTGTATGGCATAGAATGCACCCAGGTGCTGAACATCACCGACAACAATAAGGACTTCGAGCGTTTCCGTCAGGTGGAGCGTCAGCTGTATAATACGGAGAAGGAGCTCGACTACATGCAACGCACGGGCGAATTCCGCAACCGTATGGAGGTGGAGGCTAACGCCCAGCAGATAGCCTCGGCAAAGAACGCCGAAGAACTGCGCCATGCTCTCCAGAAACTCAACATGGACCAGCTTCTGCATGACGACGAGCTAAACGAGTTCGTGCAGATGCTCGAAAGCCAGAAGCGCATACGTGAGGCAAAGACCGAGGAGGAAGAGTTCGAGGCTTTGGAAGACCTTCGTAAGAACCGCCTCGTGAAGCAGGAGGAGATGGAGGTGCTCGAAGACGAACTTGTACACAAGCGAATCCCGCGTGAGGAGATAACGGAGATAATGCGCATCCAGAGTCAGCAGAACATCGACGCTGCACGACTTAAGGCAGAATGGGCTCTCGACGACTCGCGCACCGACCATGACTGGGAACGCGAAGACCTGGAGCGCCGCCGCAACTGGGGCATCGAGGACGAAGAGCGGGAGCGTCAGTGGATGCAGGAGGAAAAGGAATACAGCCGCCAGCGCGACCGTAAGATGAAGGAAGACGAATACGACTTCCAGCAGCTTATGCGCCAGCGCGAAATGGATAAGGAAGACCATCTGCTCGCACGCAACGAGAAACTGGAGGATGACCGCCTCGCCTACGAGCGCAACCGTCAGGAGAAGATGGACGACGAGCAGCTGGAAGCCAACCGTCACCAGCGCCAGATGGACAAGCTACAGCAGATGGCGCAGATGCAGCAGCAGATTGACCAGCAGAAGTATCAGCACGAAGAGAACATCGCCACCATCGAGAGCAACGAGCAGATCAATCGCGACAATCAGTTTGCCTATATGACTGACGAGCAGATACGTGCCGCACAGCTGTCCCATCTCTCCGCAGAGGCGCAGGTGGCAATGGCTAATGCCTATAACGGCGCGAAGGAAGCCGACGCCTTGCGAAAGAGCGCTGCCGAGAAGGAAGCCATGATGCAGCAGATGCTACAGATGCAGCAGCAGAACAGCAACGCACAGATGGAGGCGATGATGAAGATGGCTGGCATGATAAAGGATACTGCCACCGGCATTAGTGGCGCTCAGCAGACACAACAGCAGCAGCGCATAAGCCAGCTGGAAGAGGACAACCGCCGACAGCAGGAACGCGTAGACCATACTCAGGATGTGGCAATGAACAACATCTCGCAGGTTAGCTCGGCAGCCGCCAACAACCTTAACGCCTTTAACGGAGGAATAGGCGGCAATGCTGCTCCTCAGCAAGCAGCTCCCCAGCAGACTGCTCCCCAAGAAGCAGCTCCTCAGCAGGACCTGATAGAATGTCAATGCTATAACTGCGGACACACCATCCGCATAGCGCAAGGCACACCCTGCTGTCCTGACTGTGGTGCTCCGTTCCAATGGTAACCTAAAAAACAGAAAAGACTATGAGCGACATAAAACTTGATGGCGACGCAGCTGTGGTAGGCGGAATACATACCGACTCACACAATACGCAGAACAACTATAACACCACCAACAACAGTACGGTGAACAACAAGACCGTGTATGAGGCACAGAAGACGCAGACTGAGATCAGTCAGCAGAACGAACGCCTCTTTCTCGAAGCCGTGCAGGAACGTCTGGTGGACGGCAAGCTGGACAATCTGCGTTTGGCTGAGCTGAATCAGCTGAGCATACAATGGCAAATAGCTCCGATGCGTGCCTCGCAGATAATCGACCAGGTGCGCCGCAACATCAGCGTCATGCAAGGCAGCAAGGGCAACGAGTTCTTGGCAGAGCAGACGCTTAATGAGGTGTTTAATGCCATACAGACCAACCATACTGACATCCTGCAACGCAAGTTTAATGGTCTGGAGCAGTTGACTCGTGTGATGACGGGCGACAACAACATCCAGTTCTACTATCATCTGCTGCTTGCCTCGATGTATCCCGACAAGTGCGCCCTTGCCTTCTTCGGTTCGCGCACCGACAACTATTGGCAGCTCTTCTGGGCGCATGTGGCGTTCATCAAGACCGGCAACGTGGACAACGCCACCGTGCTCTTGCCAAGAATGGGAGGCTTCGGCTGTCCGCAAGGCGACATTGCCCTGCTGATGGCTCTCGACAATCTTGCCGACTATCACAAGAACGGCAAGCAGGACTACTACCGACAGCAGACCCTGCAATATCTCGACCAAGCCGTGCAGAACGGAATGAGCGAGCCGCTGGGTGCTCTGTGGTACGCCGTGAAGGAGATGCTTGAGGACAAGCCCCAGCCCGAAGAGTGGTATCAGTTTTATTGCGACACCACCCTTGCCGAGCTGAAGCCCAAGGAGAAAATCAAGATGGCTGTGCCTCCGCAGATGCCCACGCCTCCACCTATGCCGAAGTTTAATGCGCAGAACGTGAAGCTCAACCAGATGCGTGGCTTCAATCCTCTGCAAGCTGCCAACAACATGGGATTGGGAGTTGCTACTCCTCCGCCGATGCCGAAAGCTTCTGCTGTGCCGCCGATGCCTGGACAAAGCAAGTCGGCTCCGCAGCCCGCAGCCGATGCCTTGGACGACCGTTACGGCATCATCCTTACCAACGCCAATGCCTTGGCAAGAAAATACGGATGCAGCACGCAGGACGTGTATGACGTCTTCGACGACTTCATACAGAACGCCTACGACCAGCGGATGTACTGGACATTCCTCGACATTGCCCAATACGGAATGGACTCAGCCAACGAGCCTCCATCATGGATAGAATGCAACGAGGCTGTGTCGCGCTGCATAGACGAAAACAAGCTGACAGCAGGTGCCGACCTACATCTGTTTATAATAGGTGGCGACGACGTTATTCCTATTCCGCGTGTGGAAGACCCGTGGCCGTATGGCAGCGAACGAATACCCACCGACACATGCTATGCCTTTGAAGGCACCTACATCGTGGACCTGCTGGACAACCGCGACTCCGACTTCACCGTAGGATGCGCCCGAAACAATGTGGCTCGACTGCCGCTGGAAGACGGAAAGCTCAGTACGGACATACGAAGCGACCTCGGAGCTTACTTCAATATCAGCAGTATGTATGGCGACGGAATACCCGTAGGCAATGTGTTGATGATAAGCAATCGCGACTGGATTCCAGCCAGTTGCACGATGACCCAGCACCTGCCGCTGCTTTACAACAACGACGACCCTGAACTCATACGCAACGGAATGTATATCAGTCCTAAGCTGCTGACGCAAGACGCTGAAAGCCTCGGCATTTACTGCAAGTCTCTGGACAATGCCGACATGCTGATGTTCAATCTGCATGGTGCCGACGCAAAGGGCATGTGCGGATTCTATAGCGAGGCAGAAGCCTTCAATCCATCGCTTCTCAGCCATGGCAAGGCAAGGGTGTTCAACACCGTGGCATGCTTCGGTGCACGATATGCCGGTTACGAACGCAACGACTCGATGTTGCTCAGCGCCCTCTATGGAGGAGGCGTATTGCTCTATACCGGTTCGCTCGTGTCAGTTCCGATGTTCAGCAACGGAGAGACTGACGAGGTGCGTGAGCTGATACTCAATCCGGGTACGGGCAGCGAGGTGCTTATGCGTCTTTATCCTCTCTATCAGTTTAAGGGAATGACGGGAGGCAAAGCCCTGCTGCAAGCCAAGTGCGACTACTTCAATATGTGCCGCAATATAGAGGACGACTGCTTTTCTATGAGCACAGCCTTGATGTTCTGCCTCTATGGCAACCCGATGCTTAATGTGCGTCGCAGCGACCATGTCATTGAGTCGGCTTTGCGTAACGATGCCATGCCGCCAGCCGCAGTAAAGGCAGACGGCATGCCGCTTAGGAAGACCATGCGCCAGCGACTGATGCAGAAAGACGTGAACAGCCAGTCGCTCATCGACCAGATACGCGGATATGTGGACGACAACCTGAACGCCATCCGAACGATGGTGGAACAGCATCTCTATCGGCAGTTGGGACTGAACCCGCAGACGCTGGACAGCATCGACCAATTCAGCCGACCCACCATCGACGGCAACTACGAGATGGGCTACTCATTCAACTATCATGACCCTAACCGACAGTATGGTGCCGACACCTTTGTGGAGGTGGATGCGAAGGGCAAGACAAAGAGAATTTACACAACTAAAAAATAATTAAAAACTGAAATAATATTTTATGGGATTCTTTGGTTTTAAGTCTTCCCGCGAAGTGGAAGAAGAAAAGAGACAGGCAGCGGAAGAGGCTGCAAGAAAAGTGGAGCAGACCAATCTGACCAACCTCAGCAATCTGAGCAAGGGCAGTCAGGTGAACTTTGCCATTCCTTACTTTGACGTGTTCGACCCGCGTCTGCAAGACTATGGTGTGCCAGTGGCTGTACACGGCGCCGTTGTGTATGCCATTGAGGATATGGACCTCTTCCATAGCGTTAACCGCAACGAGGCTTACAGCGACGAGACTTTCAAGAACAAGCTTCGTGGTCAGCTCACCAAGTTCATCAAGAGCGTGGTGGTGAATGCTCCTATCGACGCTCAGATTCCGGTGGTTCAGATTGAGCGCAAGATTATGGAGATAAGCGAGCTGGTGCAGCAGCGTGTAATGCCGCAGGTGGAGAAGCTCTTCGGCATCACCATCCGCAGCCTTGACATCACGAGCATCAACATCGACAAGGAGAGTCGTGGATATCGCGAGCTGAAAGCCCTTACTGCCGACTTGGAGAAGGAGCGCATGATGGCTCAGCACAATGCTCAAATCTCTAACTTCAACCTCAACAACGACCTTCAGCAGGATATGCTCCGCAAGCAGTCGTCGCTTAATTTGGACGCTATGGGCAGAAAGCAGGAGCTCGACCTCGGCGGTCAGGAGGAATTGCAGCGCATGAACCTTGAGAATCAGCGCGAGACGATGCGCATACAGCGTGAGGAGATGCAGCGTGCCTCTCGCCTACAGACCGAGCAGACCTTTATGGGTGCTCATCAAGCCAACCTCAATGCTGGTGTGCTGAACAACGCTATGGACAACGGCATCAATGCCTTCCGTCAGCAGCCTATGGGTGGTATGGGTCAGATGGGTGGCGTTCCACAGATGCCGGGCATGGGTGGTGCGCCGCAGATGCCAGGTAAGGGAGCTGTTCCTCAGGTGCAATACTTCATCGGCATAAACGGTCAGCAGTATGGTCCATGCGACTGGAACAAGCTGCAGCAGCTCGTCCAGCAAGGTCAGCTCACCCAGCAGTCGTACGTATGGAAGAACGGCATGGCGCAATGGGAGTTTGCTGGCAACGTAGCAGAACTCGCTCCGTTGTTCCAAGGCACAGCTCCGCAGATGCCGGGAATGCCGCCGCAGATGCCGGGGATGTAAAGAATAAGAGAAGTAAAAAGAATAATTATTGACATATTAAAAGCGCAATTATGTTTTCAAAAGAATTAGAAGCATTGATAAATGCTTCACTTGAAGATGGTGTTCTTGAGGAATATGAGAAGGCAGCTATTGTGAAGCGTGCCAAATCAGAAGGTGTAGATCTCACAGAGTTGGAGATCTACATCAATTCTATTTTGCAGAAACGCAAGAGAGAGCACGACTTGGCTGAAGATGCCAAGCAAGAGAAGATTGACCAAAGGAAGAGAGAGGCATTTGGCAAAGTATGTCCTAATTGCGGCAAACAGGTACCTCCTATGACCATAAAGTGTGAGTGTGGATATGAATTCACAAAAGCAAGTTCGGTTTCGTCAGTACAGATACTTCAAGAAAAGATAGAGAAAATTGCTACACGAGAAAGAGATGAAGGTGTACAACCACTTCTTGCAGAAAGACAAAAGATGAATGAAATGTTGGATACCATTTCTCTCTTTCCCGTACCAAATACAAAAGAAGACATCATTGAATTCTTAGCTTTGGCTATTTCCAATTCAAAACTAAAAGGAGGTATTTTTGGTACTATAGGTGGTAGACTTAAATTTATTTGTGTTATAAGTGCTATAGCAGCACTAATTACATTTATTTGGCTGAAATATATAGAACGTGATTACAATTCTTTGTCGAACACATTTCTTGCGCCTATCTTGGTGGCTATTTATGGTACATTAATATCTTGCTTTGGATTTCAAGATGTTATCCGTTCCAACAAAATAGCCAATGCTTGGCGTGACAAGTTTCAGCAAGTAATGATAAAAGCAAGAAGTATGCGTGGTGATGCAGAATTCACGCAACAACTTGACTATTACGAGAGCCTTTTGGAAGATTAATAAAAATAATGTTTAAGCGAAAAATATCGCATCACTAGTAAATTCAAATAAAAAATATGGATACAACAGAGAAAAGAATTGTTCCGAAGGAGTTGGATGATCTCATTCAGGAATATCTCACCGATGGCATCATCTCTGCCAAGGAACGTCAGGTCCTTCTGAATAAGGCACAAGCTTTGGGCTTGAACTTAGATGAAGTTGACCTCTACATTGATGCCCAGCAGCAGAAGGCTGACCAGGCAGTAGCCTCTGCAGTGAACAAGCGTCGCGGCAAGACCTGTCCTTACTGTGGCGAATCTGTTCCTGAGCTGACTGACAAGTGCCCTTACTGTGGCAAGAATATCACACCTGAGGCAAGTAAGGAGTTGGCGGAAATTATTGAGCATCTTGAGTCAGCTTTGGTAAACTTCAAGTCTGGAGAAGATATTGATAAGAGCAAAGCTGAGGTGGAGCGTTATGCCCGTCAAGCAAGAATGTACTATGGCAATAATCCTAAGATACAGCGCTTGCTTGAAGAGGTTGAGGCAGAATCTGAAGCAGCAAAGGTAGATGCAAAAAAGAGATTCTGGTTGGATTTAATAAGAAGAAATAAGCAGATTGTAATAGTTGCTGTAGCTGCGGTTTGTTTAGGTATTTGCGCTTTTATTAGTGACTATTTAGATTCTCCTGACAGAGCTTACAATAATGCTCTAAAAGAGGTTGAAGCAACAACTGAGCAAGTTGTAGATATGATAAATGATGGCAACCTTGAAGGTGCAAAATCAAAATTAACAACTCTTTCTTTTGCAGTAGTAGAAGGTAGCGATCACAAATTTGTTACAATGGAGGATTTTGATGGTGCTTATTTGGCTTTGATAAATGCATACATAAAAGCAGGTGATCTTGATAATGCAGAAGAAGTGGGTGCCACCTTTAGGGGTAAAGTAAGTGAAATAGCTTGGGGTAATTCCTCTTGTTATAAAACTCTTAGAAAGGCATTTGAGAAAAGTAATCGTGACTTTTCTGCATTGTATTCAGATTGGGGTAATTGAGGGTGTATCATCTACGATATCATTAAGATAATATTTAGAAAACTAAAAACCATTAATTATGAACAAATTTAAATGTACATTAAAGGCTGACCGTGCCGGAATGAAGAAAGGTACAGTCGTTGAGGTAATAACCTCACTCGCAAGTTGTGACGCTCACAATATTGCAGATGCATGCGAGGCACAGTTTGGCAAGAAATCTCGTGAAGCTTCGCACCCAAGCTATTGGGACATAAAGAAAGTATAATGTCAAGGAACATGTTTTATAACTTTGTCATAAGTTAACATCCCTTTTAAGGGATAAATATGAACAACATTCAAGTTGCCTGATTTTGTTATCACACAACTATGAAAACTTAAAAAATTAACAACGGCTTATGGAAACAAGAAATATATGTATGGCAGATACTGATAATAAGATAATGTCTAAAGTGTTATCTTCTATTAGTAGCATACTTTTTAAAGATAAAAAATATGAAAGCTTGTTATTGGATAGATTCCAAGAAATGAGCGAACAATGTAATTGGGACTTTCCCAATGGTCCCACGGACAATGGTTGTGCTGTGAAGTATGTAGAAGCACCTGAAGGATATGAAGATTATGGCATATTGGGCTTTGACATACCCACACTTATAAGACTTGATGATAATGTGGATGTTTCTGATATTATTATGGTAGTGAGTCAGGATCCGAGACGTACAGAACGCTTCAAGGGCATGCTGTCGCTCTCTTCTCCATTCGGCTTTCATGACAAGAGCTATCGCCATCATGCCCGTAAGGGATTTATGACACCTCTCGTTTATCAGGCACTAAAAGATAATCACACCGCTCTGTATTTAACAGACTATTGTAAGCTCTATACTACAGATGAGAGAGGCGTATTAAAGTCTGACACCTTAAAGTATATGGAGATTCTACGAAAAGAAATAGAATTGATAAAGCCGAGACAGATTATTGCTCATGGAAGTAAGGCAAAGTCTGTCTTGGAGAAAATGCAAAAAACGCTCAATTTCGCCTTAGAGACTGTTCCTTATATTGGTAATTCTCGTATGAAGCGAGAAGAAAGAGAACAGGCCAAAGCTGCTTTTCTCAAGGTATTTAACAAAACAAAATAGTATAAAATATTAAGAGTAAGTATGTGTTCATATATAAAGATAAATATGAACACATACTTAAAAAATAATCAATAATTATGATTAGTAAAGACAATAATTCTATCACATTCATTTCCAAGACCTTTCATTGGTGGCCATTTAGTTTTACAGATACGCACTATCCTGGTATTTGGAGAGGTTTTGTAGAGCAAAACAACATCACTCTGACAGACACAGATATTACTGTATCTTACACTAAAAACAGAATAGGTGAGTTTAGTTTGCCTATAAAAGATCTGGAGTTCTGTATTAAGGAGAAGAAAATCTTTAGTGCCAGAAATAAGTGGTTCTGCCATGGCAATACAAGAGTGTCTATTGGTATTGGAAAAGAAGACAATAGTGGCTGGAAAGGTGGCAATGTGTCTTACGACAGATTCTATGTAGACTTTGATGAATATGACGATTTCATTGATGCCCTTGCAACAAAGGATCCAGTTTGTTTCTCAGAAGAATCTGAGATGTTGAAGACAAGAGCCCGCTGGTATCGTATTGACAAGCTGTTGAGCGGTAACCGCAATACACTCTGGATGAATCCTGAGCATATAATATCGTCAGAGGACATCAAAAGTGGATGGTGTGTGAAGACCAAAGAAATAAAATACTTTTTCACACGAGGCGTTATCTTCAATAACTTGTACGTCGGATCAGAGAAGAACATCCGTCTCAGTAATGTTAAAAATGATGATGTAAGAGCCGCTCGAAAGTTTATTAAGAATCATGGAGGCAACATCGCTGATGGTGCAGAAGTAACCTACAACGACCGCTTTACGCCCAGCGTAATATTCAGCCCGTCGTTATGGTTCACCCATTCTTCCATTGGCTTTACAGACAAGGGCATTGTGTTTCATCAGAAGACATTCAAGACCGAGGATGACATCTTCCTGCCTTACGACAAGGTGAACATCGCCACTTATGAGAGTAAGATGTATTGGATGTTTACAAAACAGTTTACCATCTATGGTGAGCAGAATATCATGCCGAGCAGACGCTACGCTAAATTAGATGTTGATGAAATAAAAAAGAAGTTGGAAGACGCCGGTGTGAAGGAATTGGATGGCGCTACATATTCACCTTCTTACCACTCATCTTGGTTCGGAGTGATGTTAAGCATCATCACACTCTCTATCTACCATTGGCTTACAGTGGCTGCGAAGAAGTTAAGCTCGCGCAACTCGTTGGTTATCGGTGATGACCGAATAGCATGGAACGGAACGATTTATGGCTTCACTGCATTCAAGAGTGGTTGCAAGAGAGAGATTCTGAAGAACCTTTCAACTCTTGTGCTGGAGGGAAAAGACGTTCGTGACGTTGTCTATCTGAAGAAACATTGGTATCATCTTTGGGGTCACATGTTTATTTGGGCACATCCCGAAAATATTCGTGTTCTCGAGGGTGAGGCAAGTCAGGATTCGGTAGACTATGACTTGGAAATCAAGAAAATCTGGTCGTGGAATGTGAAGAAGGCAATTTCTCAGCTTGAGTACAAGGGCTTTGTTCTGGAAGAGGATGCGCATAAGTTCTACAAAGGTTGGTGTAAGCATTATCTGTTAGAAAAATATAAATAACCCGACTCCTTGCATTTTATCATAAGTGTAAGAGTTTGAACAATTATGACCGAGCCTGCTTTTGTGAAGTGGGCTCGGTCTTTATCAACGACAAAAACCAAAACATGAAGAAGATAAAGAATAAAAGGACGAATGACAATAGAAGTCTGAAGGAACAAATAACCCTTCGCCAAGCTCACGATTGCAGCTTCCGCAACAAGAAGCAACTGGAGCAGTCGAAGCTTTGCGGCTGCTTCAGTTGCTGCGAGATCTTCCCGCCGTCCGAAATCACGGACTACATCTCCGACAAAGAACCGACAGCTGAATGCCCCTACTGCCACATCGACGCCGTAATAGGCGACGCCTCCGGCTTCCCTATTACCGAGGAGTTTCTGAGGAAAATGATGTATAGGTGGTTTGGGTGAGGTGATATTTTTGCTGGCAAATGTTTGTAAATCAACAAAAATGCTGTATATTTGCTGATATAACAATAAATGCAGTGTTATGATAGAGAAATACATAAATCCACATACAGACTTTGGCTTTAAGCGACTTTTCGGTTCTGAGTTTAACAAGGAGCTTCTTATCAGCTTTCTGAACGCAATGTTTCATGGCGAGCAGAATGTTCAGGATGTCACGTATCTTAATTCTGAGCAACTTGGCGACCGTGCAGATGCCCGTCGTGCGATCTTCGATGTATATTGCGAGAATGACAAGGGTGAGAAGTTTATAGTGGAGATGCAGAATGTATATCAGGAGTTTTTCAAGGACCGTACTATATATTATTCTACGTTTCCCATTCGTGAACAGGCACAGCGTGGAGGAGAATGGGATTTCCATCTTAACCCCGTCTATACAATCGGTCTGCTTAACTTCAACTTTGCAGATGGACTTGAGAACGCCAAGCGCTGGCATCATGAGGTGAAGTTGATGGAGGTTGACACGCATGAGATATTCTACGACAAACTGACGTATATCTATGTTGAGATTCCGAAGTTCGACAAGCAGGAGTCTGAACTCGTGACGATGTATGACAAGTGGATGTATGTGCTTAAGAATCTCTCCAGGCTAATGCAACGTCCGGCAGCTCTTCAAGAGCGTGTCTTTACAAGACTTTTTGAGCAAGCTGAAATATCCAAGTTTAATAAGCAGGAGCTAAAAATGTACGAGGACAGCGTCAATGCCTACCGCGACATAGTGAATGCTATAAGGACGGCTGAGAAGACGAAGTTTGCGGAAGGCATGGCTGAGGGCATGGCTAAAGGCAAAGCGGCGGGCGAAAAAGAAGCAAAGGAAAAGATAGCTGCCAATCTCCTTTCTCTTGGAGTACCTTTAGAGACGATAGTGCAAGCATCGGGCTTGTCGGAAGAAGAGATTCAGAATCTTAAACTGTAATTCCCTTCGTGAACTGGCTCTGCCGCTTTCATAGCGTAGCGGAGAAAGAACAACGAATTTATCTTTGTACGATATTTGCATGGTGGACAAGAAGACTTTTCTAATGACCGATCTGGGTTAATTTGTACACCATCTTGCATCCTTGTGTTTGTGGGTGCGTGGCTACGGCGGGACGCCATAGCCTCCTAAGTTTGTACCGTCTGCTCATGGTATATTTCAAGATAACTTACAAGCAAACGGCACAATATCCTCGAGGAACTTATGTGTAGCAAACAGAAAATTATTCGTTATTATAGAATTCTTGTAGAAAATAGGGGAGGAATGTGGCTGTTAATCAATGGTTTTACTTATTTTGAACTATTGTGAACTTGTCGCATTCATATAAATTGTGTACTTTTGCAAAAGTATTAAATACGGCAATTGCAAAACTTGAAATCTATGATGACAAATAAGTTGTTGAATAAGTGCTTATACATTGCTGCTGTCAATTTCTTTCTGTTGGCTTGTGCTTCGGGTGCAGAAAACGGTGTGGCCGATGAGCCTACACCTCCGCAGCCCGAGAGACCCACCGGGCGTATCCCCATTGATATCAGCGCCTCCATTACCCGTGTCACAGAAACGGAATTTGAGGAAGGTGACGCTGTCGGACTTTATGTGGTCAATCGTAATGACAACGGCTTGCAAAATAATATCAAAACTTCGGGCAATCACGTTGACAATATGCGCTATACGTATTCTTGTAATAAGTGGACCCCAGACGAAATGGTATATTGGAAGGATGATAGGACATTTGCCGACTTTTATTTGTATTATCCTTATGATTATTTATACCCATACCGTGAACATCCAGTGTTTAGCGTACGGCAAGACCAAAGCAATATCAACTCTTATAAGCAATCCGATTTCATTATAGGCTCAGCGTTAAACGTGGCGCCAAGTAAGAATGCAGTCCCCATTGCGACAAGGCATGTGATGAGCCGGGTGGAGATAGTCTTGAAGCCTGGCGAAGGACTCACCGATGAGGCGCTTGCCGCTTCAGACGTTAAGGTGGAGGTTAATGTTCCTATCAAAAGTGCCGAAATTGACTTTATGGATGGCAATGTAGTACCTGTTGAGAATTCTGACAACGATACTCGGTATAATATTAGAACATACAAGGATGGCAATGTCTATCATGCCTTTGTTGTGCCGCAGTATGTTCCGCAGTCCAATCTTATAACGGTGATTGTTGACGGACGCTACTTCTTCCTTTCCAAGGCTTTTAATTTTGAAAGTGGCAAAAGCTATATGTTCACTGTTACGCTTGGCAAGGCAATCAGTGGCTTGAACGTCACTATAACCGCATGGGATTATGACGGCGTAGACTATGGCGGAACGGCTATTGAGGAATAATCTGTAATATGTATGAAATTAAATACTGTCGCATGATAAGGAAACACATCAACTTTCTTATATACATGGCTGTAATGGCCTGTGTGGTGTTGTGTGCAGGCTGCGCTGACGGACTGTTCGGCGAAGACGGCACACAGCACAGCACCCGACGTATTGAGCTTTCCGGTGAGATATATCAGGAGGCGGTGACGCGTATCGACGACAACGGTTTTTGTGACGGCGACGGAATAGGCGTCTACATTGTTGACTATAAAGCCGGCACTCCCGGTACGCTGCAGCAGAGCGGCAACCGTGCCGACAATGTATGCTACACTTACCGTGCAGCCAACAGTAAATGGTATTCTTACTATGACGTTTACTGGAAGGACTTAAACACCCATATAGACGTATACGGCTATTATCCCTATGCCAACCCCGAAAGCATCGACAACTATACTTTTATGGTGCAGCGCGACCAGAGCACTGCCTCTTCCGATGGCAAGATGGGCGGTTATGAGGCGAGCGACTTCCTCTGGGGCAAGCTGACCGACGCAGCACCCACCAGTGCCGCCTTGCGTCTGCAGCTGAGGCATCGTATGTCGCGTGTCTTGGTGGATTTTGAGAGGGGCGAGGGCTTCACACAGAGCGAATGGTTAAGTACCAGTAAGTTTGTGCTTGTCACCAACTTGTCGCGTAAGGCAAGCATAAACATGAAGGACGGAACCGTGAAAGTGGCTGGTCCTGTGGAGACATCGGCTACTATTCCATTGGAAATACCCCTGACAGCCCCAGCGTGGCTCGCCATCGTAGTGCCCCAGACTGTTCCGGCTGGCACCGCGCTCTTCAGCATCACCATTGGCGGCGTGCCTTACAAGTTTGTGAAGAACGAGGCGTTTACCTATGTGTCTGGCAAACAAATGATCTTCGGCATCAAAGTGGATAAGATTGCGGACAGCGGCAAGTACCGTCTTACGCTCGAAAACGAAGGTATAGCTCCTTGGGAGAACGACCTTGTGAGCCATGACGCCACAGCAAAAGAGTATGTCATTGTCAATTCCACTGCCGGAAATCTTAGGGATTCGATAATCGCTTCCTATAAGGATCTTACCAAGGTGAGACACATGAAGGTAACCGGCTCCGTTAATGCGAACGATTTCTTTTTTATGCGTGACTACATGCCTTGGCTTACGGATCTTAACCTGAAGAATGTAAGAATCGAACGCGTAGAAATATCAGGAATTGTTAACGGGCATGTTGCTAAATATGCAGATGATGAACTGCCTAACGAATGTTTTCATAATAAGAAAACGCTGAGAAGCGTTGTGCTTCCTGATGTTCTTGGGCGTATCGGAAACAACGCTTTTCACAACGCAGGTCTGACAGGTTCTCTCAATGTTCCCGAAGGTGTGGAAGAGATTGGACATGATGCTTTTGTGGGCAACGACCTTATCGGTATTCTGACCTTACCTTCCACGTTGAAGAAAATGGGCAGCTTTGCCTTTGGCGGGTGTGGCTTTGTGTGTCCGTTGAATTTGCCGAATGGACTCGAAGAAATCGGAGATGGATGTTTCAGTGATTGTCAGAATCTGTATGGCAAGCTGATATTGCCAAGTCGTCTGAAGAAATTAGGTGTTAGAGCTTTCCATAATTGCCAAGCTTTGGAAGGCGACCTTGTGATTCCGAAATCCTTGACCGTCATTCCCGATTCGGCTTTCATGGACTGTAAGTTGGAAGGCGGACTACAGTTGCATGATGGTATCACTTCTATAGGTAATCATGCATTTGCCGGTAACGGATTTAAAGACGGACTTGCACTGCCGAATAGGCTTAAGGTACTTGAAGGTGGAAACTTCATTGGGAATAATTTCTCAGGAAGTTTGAAGATACCAACGGGATTGCTTAGAATTTCGGAAGAAGCTTTTGCTGGCTGCACTTTCACGGGAGATGTGGAGATACCTGAGGGTATTATGCATCTTCATAAGAGAGCATTTGCAGGAAGCCAAAAACTGCAAAAGATAATCTTGCCAAGCGAGCTTGAGTTAATAGATGAGGAAGCCTTCCGTGATTGCAAATCGCTTCGCGTAATTGAATGTAAGAGCATCTTTCCTCCCGTTGTGAAAAAGAGTGCTTTCTCTGGTGTCCCCTTGCAAGACATCACTGTTATGGTGCCAGAGTCTGCTTTGAATGACTATAAACAGTCTGGCTCCTGGTCTGCTTTCGGACGCATCATTGCCAAAACCAAATAAGACATAGAGTATGAAGAATAATATAGTGAGGTGGCTTTACGTGGTTGTCTGCATTGTCGGGGCTGCGTTTCTTGCGGCTTGCTCCGAGGATGCCGAACCGCAACACAAGGACGCCAAGTCGATGCCGATGACCTTTACGGTGAAGCATCCGTCCCAGACACGTGTCACGGACACCGACTTCGAGAAAGGTGACCGCATAGGAATGTATGTGGCTGACGCAAATAAGCAGATGGATATAGGAGGCAATCTTGTCAACAACGAGGTGCTGACATACGACGGCGACGCATGGACATTCGCCCGACCAATTTATTGGGACGACGGCACGTTCAATGTGTATGCCTTCTATCCACGCATAGATAAGGTAACCAGCCTCGACGAACAGCCTTTCAGTGTGGCTCTCCGTCAGAACACCCCGAGTACAGACGTATCGCTTGGCGGATATGAGGCGAGCGACCTGCTCTATGCTTCCAAGAAGAATGTAACAGCATCGGATTCGCCCGTTACCCTTTATTTCCGCCACATCATGAGCAAGCTGCGCATACGCCTGATAAAGGGTAAGGACTTTGAAGGCGATCTGCCTACATACGTAGATGTGTATGTGCACAGCACCATTACTTCTGCCACCGTCAACCTCCGTGAAGGCGTTGTAACGTGCAATCCGAGAGGTGTACGTCAGAGCATCATAGCCCATCAGGACGACGAGACCACCTATTCTGCCATCATCGTGCCGCAGGACATCAGCACCCGTATGCCCTTCCTTGAGGTGGAGATAAACGGTGTGAGCTATTTTTATGAGAGCCGCTTCAGATATAAGCCTGGTGTGGAACACCTTGTCAACCTTATCCTTTCCAAAGATCCAGAACAGGTAAAGATAGAAATCGGCGGTGAGATATAGGACAGCCAATAACCCTAATAACACTTTCTGAATGAAGAAAATAACGTACATATTATCAGCCCTTGTTCTGATTCTCTTCTTGTGGGCAGCGGCTCTGTTGCTACTGCCCATCGGGAAAAATAAGGATGTGTCTGCCGAGACACGCTACGGCATTAGCGAGGGCGTGCAGCTTGTGGAGCAGACCATGACCAACGGCGAACACCAGTATGTGGTGGAGGACAATCGTGGCAATGTGTTGTTCCGCATTCCGCTGCGCGGATGCACGCTCGACACGCAGTATCGTGGAGGTCGTCTGCGCTTCCGCGAATTGTCGACGGGTCGTGAAGGATATGTTGACATGCAGGGCGTCGTGGTATTTAATACTGCTTCTGCCGCCCCGTCGCAGCCGTCAATGACTGCGCCGGAGGGTCAGACGTCTGCCATAGCCGGTCCCACGGAGGACATGCGCGGACAGCAGACAGCTGCGAAAGCCAGCCGTAGGGAGGTGAAGCTGCCGACGGTGGATGTCCGCACGGTGGCACACAACAGTCCGTTCTTTGCTGAGGCTTCCAAGATAATCAGCGGAAAATTAGAGGAGACCGATGCCACGCACCGCCGTCAGATTCTCAATTACTGCGAGCATCTGCGCACGGCATACACCACAAAGGACATCGACTTTCTCCGTCAGGTCTTCAGCGACGATGCGCTCATCATCGTGGGCAGCGTCGTCCGTCAGACGAAGGATGGTGCCAAGGTGGGCGCTGACAGCCGTGTGAGCTACGCCCTCCACACCAAGGCAGACTATCTCGCACGGCTTTCCAAGGTGTTCGACATGAACAAAAAGGTGGACGTGCGCTTCTCCGACTTCCGCATTATGCGCCATCCCACGAAGGACGGCATCTACGGAGTGTCGTTGCGCCAGCGCTATAAGAGCGGCCGCTATGCCGACGACGGCTGGCTGTTTCTGCTGTGGGACTTCCGCAACGCCTCCATGCCGCTCATCCACGTGCGTACATGGCAGCCGTCGGCTACGTTGGGCAACGACGGAGTGATAGACATATCCGACTTTAATCTTGAATAGACAAAAACATTGTATTTATGCTAAACAATAGTTCTCGGACAATAAAGTTGAGCTTTACGCTTCGTAAAGTGGCGCTTTGCGTGGCTTATACCGTAGCTTTGTGGTGTCTGTCGTTGCACGACGCCAAGGCAGCTGTTCCGTTCAGCATGTCCGTGGATTCAGCTTCCCTTATGCCGGCAGCTGCTGACAGCTCGTTCTCGGTGGAGAGCTTCCGTCAGTTGCCCACCGACGTGAGCGCCTTCATAGATGCCGTCCGCGACCTTAACGGCGAGGCTTGTGCCCTCCTAAAGGTGGTTGCACCTGCCGACTTCGCCTTTTCTTCGCCCTTGGGCATTGCAGCACGTCGCGACAAGGTGGGCGAGATATGGCTTTTCCTTCCCAAAGGCACCAAGAGCATAACGCTGAAACATCCCCAATGGGGAGTGCTGCGCGACTATCAGTTCGGCATGAAGCTGGAGAGCCGCATGACCTACGAGCTGCGTGTTCGCATTCCGCATACAACTGTGGTGGAGAAGCACGACACCATCGTATACACCCAGACAGTCGTAGACACCGTAACCGTGGCGCCACCCCGACGCGTGGTGCCGCTCCATGCCTTCACGATGCTCACAGCCTCCCTCCCCGACGGACCTTCGTGGGGCGTTATGGCAGCCCTGATGCGTCGTCATGGCGCTTATGTGCATGTGAGCAGCAATCTGCGTTCAGCCCCCTCCGTTATCGGTTCGTGTTTTCGCGACGGCTCACGTCCCTCTTTCGACAACATTCCTTATTATACGGGACGCACGCTTACCTCCGGGTTTGCCCTCACCGTGGGCGCCATACATCGTCTGAGCCGCCTGCTCAATATCTTCGAAGGCGTTGGCTACGGCAGTAAGACCACTGCATGGCAGCTGGCGGACAGCGAAGGCGGCGGTTGGCTACGCAACGAAAATCTCAGCCATAAAGGTTTCGCGGCAGAGCTTGGTGTCGTGGCTTCGATAGGAAGGTACTGCTTCAGTGCATCGGCGCTGACCATTGCCGGCAAGCTATGGCAGGGATGCATAGGTGTAGGAATATGTCTTGGAAAGACGGGAGTGATAATAAAGCGCAAGTAAGAAAAAACATACCGATTATGAATAATCGTATTCCCTATATATTATTATTGTTGTTTGTGGCTGTTGTGACGTTCTGTTCTTGCAGCAGTGACAGCCCGGACAATATTGAGCCTCGCCTACAGACGCTTCCGGCTACGTACGTTAGTCGTACGGAAGCCACGGTGTCGGGCAAGTGTGTCAAGAACGAAGGTGTGAGCATGCCCAAATTTTGGTTTAGTTATGGTAAGGACGAAAGCATGACTGAGAGGCAGGACGCCTTTACAGATATCTACGGCAATGTCAGCTCACGTCTTTATTCACTTGATGCCGGCACCACCTATTACTATATGCTTCGTGGCACCAACGGCTCAGCTTCACTCTCCAGCGAGATGCTCAGCTTCACCACACTACTCGCCGAACGCCCCAAGGTTAGCAAGCCGGAATTGCTAAAAAACCAACCGGACAGCATTGTCGTAGGTTACACCATCACGGACGATGGCGGTGCCCCCATCACATACAGCGGATGCCGTGTGTCGGGCGAAGGCATAAAGGGTGGCGAGAAGACCGTCGTGCAGACCGGAGAAGCTGACGACAAGGGAATGTACAGTCTGCTTATAGACGGTCTGCAGCCCGACGTTACGTATACCATCAAGGCCTTTGCCGTCAATGTCAACGGCGAGACGGAAAGCGAAGCCATCATGTTAAACCCCACGTCCTCCGTCGTCATTAAGGAGGCAGGCACTCTTTCCACCCTCCTCGGCGACCAGATCTTTAATCTTACAAGTCTTTCTGTGGTGGGTCCGCTCAACGGCGACGACCTCCGCACGCTGCGCATCATGGCAGGACGCGATGAGGAGAACCGTCCCACAGCCGGACGCCTTGCCGACATCGACATCTCGGAAGCACGCATCGTTTCGGGTGGTGGCGAGTATGGCGAGTCAAGATTCTCGGAAGACGGAGTGATTGGTGTGGGTCTGTTCCGTTCCTGCACTGGTCTGAAGGCCATAAAGCTACCGAAGAAAACCGTAAGGATAGAGCAGGACGCTTTCGCCGGCTGTTCCTCTCTTCACAGCATCACCATCCCCGCATCGGTAAGCGAAGTAAGCACGTCGGCAGGTTGCACGTCGCTGGAGGCCATTGACGTGTCGGAAGCCAACACCCTCTTCATGAGCAAGGACGGCGTACTCCTCAGCGGCGACGGCAAGCGCATCCTCTGGTTCCCGATGGGCAAGAAGGGCGAATACACATTGCCCTCCACCATAGAAAGCGTGGGCGACTATGCCTTCCGCGAATGCAGCGTGGAGAAGTTCGTCTTCCCCGACGGACTGACCAAGTTGGGCGTGTGCGCCTTCTATGACAGCAAAGTGAAGGAAGTGGTGCTGCCCTCCACCCTTAAGCAGCTGCCTTCCGGACTGTTCCAGAAATGCAGAAGCCTTACCACGGTACGCCTCGGCAAGAAAGTGGACATCATCAACGAATACGTTTTCGACGGTTGCCCGATAGCTGACCTCTACGTCAGCGCCTTCTATCCGCCGGTTTGCTACGAGGCCACGTTCTACACCACCGGCAACGACTTCACGATGACGTGCCGTGTGCATGTCCCGAAGGGCAGGAAAGAATATTATAGAGCAAAGTCATACTGGGACAAGTTTGACAACATAGTGGACGATTTATAAAGTAAAGAAAATGAATACACCAGAAATAGAAGAACTGAAACGCCTTGTCGAGGAGCACTATGGCAAGCGCCTTACCACGACCACCGACTTTGAAGAGTTCTCGGTGATATTGCAGCTCCGGCATGACATATCCGTGTCGTCGTCTACGTTGAAGCGACTGTACGGCTACGTCAGCGACAGCCATAAGCCGCGCATGCTGACCCTCGACTCGCTCTCCGCATACATAGGACATAAGGACTATTCCTCGTTCCTGCTTTGGCTGAAGAAGAGCACGCACTACAACTCGTCCTTCTTCGATGCCGGTCAGCTTGTGAGCAGCGACCTCGAGCAGGGCGACATTGTGGAGATAGGATGGGCACCCAACCGTCTGCTCCGCCTCGAATATCTCGGCGAGAGCACCTACCATGTGCTGGAGGCACAGAACAGCAAGGTGGAGGCAGACGACCGATTCATCACGGGCTGCTTCATAAAGGGACAGCCGCTGTTCCTTCCTTTCATAGAGCGCAACGGCGAACGCACGCCTCCGTTCGTGGCAGGACGAAACGGTGGACTCTCAATAGTAAGAAAGATAAGTAAGGGAGAGAAATAATGAGCAACGACGATACACAGTCAACATCAGGATACGTAACAGGAATAGGTGGCGACCTAAGTTTTCAGTCCGGCAGACCGGACAGCGCTTTCATGAACATCAGCGAGTGTTATGTGTCGAGGTCGGGCTTCACCCGCCTTTTCACAGCCGTCCGTTATGGCAAGCGCTACATGCTGAAATGCCTGAAGGAGGATTTCCGATACACGCCGGTTTATCATCAGGCGCTTCTTAAGGAGTTCGAGATAGGGCTGCAACTTGACCATCCCAACATCTGCCGCACCATAAGCATGGAGCCGGTGGGCGAGTTGGGCGAGTGCATAGTCATGGAATGTGTGGACGGAGAGACGCTGGAAGCAGCTGTGGAAGGCGGCAACATGGCGGAGGATAAGGTGCGCAAGATAGCCTCCCAGCTGCTCGACGCCATGGAATATATGCACGCCAAGCAGACCGTGCACCGCGACATCAAGCCTTCCAACATAATGCTGACCCACCGAGGCGGCGACGTTAAGATTATCGACTTCGGACTTTCCGACAGCGAGACATTCTGCGTGCTGAAGATTCCGGCTGGCACACGCGGCTATATGGCTCCCGAACAGCTCAAGCCGGATGCCCAGAGCGATCCCAGCGCCGACATCTATTCGTTCGGAAAGGTGCTGGAATATATGGCTGAGGCTGTGCGTAGCAAGAGTCTGGCAAGGGTGGGGCAGAAGTGTGCCGCTGCCGACCGTGCCCGCCGTCCCGCCGACATCGCCCAGGTAAGGCGCCTGATGGCAGACGGCGAAAGGTCGTTCGCAGTTGTGAACGCTCTCCTCATAGCATTGGCATTGGTGCTGCTCATCATCATAGGCGCGATGATAAACTCACGCCAGACCAAACAGGCAGACGCCGTAAACGCCGACTCTGTTTCTGAGAAAGCAGCCAATAAGGTGATGGATAGCAGTCTTTGGTGAGGTGTGAAAGTAATTCCTTCTTCGAAATAATAATAATCTGCGGATTGTTGCGTTATACATTTATATGCAATGGACTGACCAAATACGTAGAGTCAAGATTCTTCTTGTGTTTGCTGCGGTGATAATAGCCGTGGCATCACTTGTCGTGTCACATATCCTCATCCGCGACCTCGCTACGGAGGAGCATAACAAGATGGAGGTGTGGGCGGAGGCTATGCGTACGCTTAACCGTGCCGACGAGAACACCGACATCAATCTGGTGCTGAAAGTCATCAACGGCAACAACACCATTCCTGTAATCGTGCTCGACTCGAAAGGCGACGTACAGGCTTACCGCAATCTTGTCATTAAGGACTGCGCCAACGAAGCCGATACAATGCGCTTCGTGGCCGACATGGGACACCATCTACTGCTCGAAAAACGCAATATACGCATAGCCATCGACGACAATCCTGAGAACGGCGTGGCTAACGCTGACTACATAAACGTGTGCTACGACGACTCCGTGATGTTGCGCCGACTGGCTTCTTATCCTTACATACAGTTGGGTGTGGTGATGATTTTCGTGGTGATAGCCATATTCGCCCTCCTTACCTCCAAACGCGCCGAGCAGAACAAGGTGTGGGTGGGACTGTCAAAGGAGACGGCGCACCAGCTGGGCACGCCCATTTCCAGCCTTATGGCATGGGTGGAAATACTAAAGGAAACCTATCCCGACGACGACCTCATACCCGAAATGAACAAGGACGTGAAACGACTGCAGCTCATTGCAGACCGCTTCTCGAAGATTGGCTCGCTGCCCGAACCTGTGGAGACCGACCTCAAGGAGGCGCTCGAACATGTAATCGACTATATGGACCGACGCACTTCCAATAAGGTGAAGATGATTCGCGACTTCCCCGACGACGACATTCAGGTGAAGATCAACGCTTCGCTCTTCGAGTGGGTGATAGAAAACCTGTCGAAGAACGCCGTGGACGCAATGGGCGGCGAAGGCACCATCACGCTGAAGGTGTTCGAGGAGAACAGGAAAGCCGTCGTGGAAGTGACCGATACGGGCAAGGGCATACGCAGCAAGGACATCCGAAACGTCTTCCGACCCGGCTTCACCACCAAGAAAAGAGGCTGGGGACTGGGCCTCTCACTCGCCAAGCGCATCGTGGAGGAATATCACAAAGGACGCATCTTCGTTAAGTGGTCAGAAGTGGGTGTGGGCACCACATTCCGCATAGAACTAAAGAAATAACCCGTATAAACCCAAAAACTTTTGAAAGAATATATTGTTTGTCGGAAAATATTCGTAACTTTGCACACCAAATGTGTAGTTCAGAACAACTTAAGATAAATCTGAAGGATTTGGACGAGGGCCGTACAGCCCTTCAGTTCCACCTTGGCGACGCTTGGTTCGGCTCCTTGGAAGAGGACGAAATCAAGCGCGGAGAAGTGTGTGTGTCTGTAGACATACGCCGTACAGAAAGCTATTTTGAGCTCGACATCCATACCGAAGGCTCCGTCGTTATTCCGTGCGACCTCTGCCTCGACGATATGGACCAGCCCATCGAGACGGACGACCGCCTCGTGGTGAAGTTTGGAGAAGAATATTCCGAGGACGACGACCTCGTGACGGTGGAAGAGGGTGATGGCACGCTCGACCTCTCATGGTTCGTCTACGAATTTATAGCTCTCAACGTTCCCATTAAGCACGTTCATGCACCTGGAAAATGCAACGCGGCGATGATTAAGGCTCTGGAAGAGCACTCAGCTACCCGAAGTAGTGATGAGGACGAAGAGACAGCGGTAGATCCGCGATGGAATGAACTTGAAAAATTAAAAACAATAATTAAAGATTAAAGAAAAATGGCACATCCTAAAAGAAGACAGTCAAAGACTCGTACCCTCAAAAGAAGAACTCATGATAAGGCAGTAGCTCCTACATTGGCAGTATGCCCTAACTGTGGCGCTTACTACGTATACCACACAGTATGTCCTACTTGTGGCTACTATCGTGGCAAGGTGGCTATCGTAAAGGAAGTTGCTGAATAATTAATTTTACCACGATGGGTAAGATAAACGCAGTAATCACCGGTGTTGGCGGATACGTGCCTGACTATGTCCTCACCAATGAGGAGCTGTCGCGCATGGTGGACACCAGCGACGAGTGGATTATGACTCGTGTCGGCATCAAGGAACGTCACATCCTCACAGAAGAGGGTCTTGGTACGAGCTATATGGCGCGTAAGGCTGCCAAGGAGCTTATCAAGAAGACAGGTGTTGATCCCGACACTATCGACGCGCTCATCGTCACCACTACAACTCCTGACTATAAGTTCCCCTCTACAGCGTCCATCGTTCTGGGTAAGCTGGGACTGAAGAACGCTTTCGCTTTCGACCTTGAGGCTGCATGCTGCGGATTCATCTATACGCTCGACGTTGCTGCTTCAATGATTCAGAGTGGTCGCTTCAAGAAGATTATCGTTATCGGTGCCGACAAAATGTCGTCACTCGTCGATTATCAGGACCGCTCCACTTGCGTGCTCTTCGGCGACGGTGCCGGAGCAGTGCTCTTGGAGGCAACAGAAGAGGAGAATGTCGGCGTTGTCAATTCGTACATGCGTACGGACGGCAAGGGTCTGCCCTTCCTTCACATGAAGGCAGGTGGCTCTGTTTGTCCTCCGTCGAAGTTTACGGTGGACCACCGTCTGCACTACCTCCATCAGGAGGGACGCACCGTATTCCGTTATGCCGTGACCAACATGGGCGACGACGTTACAGAGGTGATGAAGATGAACAACCTTACTGTTGATGATGTCAACTGGGTGATTCCTCACGAGGCTAACCTCCGCATCATCGAGGCAGTGACCAAGCGTGTCGGTTTGCCTATGGATAAGGTGGTGGTGAACATCGAACGCTACGGCAATACAAGTGCCGCCACAATTCCTTTGGCATTGTGGGACCACGAGAAGAACCTGAAGAAGGGCGACAACGTCATCTTCACAGCCTTCGGCGCAGGCTTCGTTCACGGAGCTTCGTTCTATAAGTGGGCGTACGACGGCGCAGCCGTAAAGTAATCAGAAATCTATACAAGACACCTTTATAAAAAGAGGGTGTGTCAGAACGACAATCGTTTTGGCACACCCTCTTTGCTGTTTATAATCTTCTTCCTGCTTCGTCCACCAGTTCCTTTATCTGGTCGTTGAAGTCGCGCTCGGCGAGGAGTGTCTCTATGGTCAGGTGCATGCGATAACGCCAGTAGTGCTTCGGGTTGGCGGGGATGTTGATGCGCTCGGCGTTGGCGTCCTTCAGTCTGATGCTTTCGTCGATGGCGAGCCAGTCCTGTAGCGATAGGATGCACAGCATGGAGGGAGAGGTCAGCTGGCGTGAGATGATGTCGCGGGCGAGCCATCCGGGGAGCGGGTGAGGTGCTGCGCCGACATGATAGAGCATGGAGTTGTAGAAGTCCTGCGTGCGTTCCTCGTCCTCGTTCCACCACTGGCGCAGCGTAGGCATGTCGTGTGTGGAGACTGTGCATACGGAACGGTAAGGATTGCGCGAGAGCTGGCCGAAGCGTACGTTCGGGTCCTTCGGCATCTGCTGTAGCTCAAGGCTAAGGATGCGAAGCTCCTGCATCACCCAGGGCACGCAGTCGGGCACCATGCCGAGGTCCTCACCGCAGACCAGCATACGCGTTGCCTGCACCAGACGCGGCAGCTTCTTCATTGCCTCCGTATACCAGAAGTCGTTGTTGCGGCGATAATAGTAGTCGTTATACAGACGGTTGAAAGCGTCCTTGTCCTTATCCCACAGTGCCTCGTAGCGGCAGGTGGTCTGCGCTGTGATGCGCGGATGGAAGAGCTTTGGGTTCTGTCGGTCGCGGATGAAGAGCACGTCCTGCACGAGCTTATACAGTCCTTCTCGCAGAAGAATGTCCTTCTCCGATGTCTTCTCCTTGAATACAGCCTCAATCTTACGCTCCGTATCATATTCAGGCTTAAGCTTGTAGAGGTCGTCACGGTCAGCTTCGAGGTAAGTATTGACAACCTCTTCAGCCAATTCTCCGAACACACGATCCACCACCCAACTGGCTATGAACGGGCGTGTGAACGCTTCCTCCTGGAAGTGCAGTCCGTAACTCTCAATCTCTTCGCACGTCATGCCGAGAACCGGCTGGAACTGTCCGAGCAGACCATGCACGCATTCGGTTGGTATTGCCCAGATGCGGAAGAAGCCGAGAATGTGGTCAATGCGGTAAGCGTCGAAATACTTCTGCATGTTCTGGAATCGTCTTTCCCACCATTTACATCCGTCGCTGATCATCCGCTCCCAGTTGTACGTTGGGAATCCCCAGTTCTGGCCATTGGCAGAGAACGCGTCTGGCGGGGCGCCCGCCTGCGAATCGAGGTGGAAATATTCGGGTTCGTGCCACACATCGCAGCCGTTGCGGTTGACGCCGATGGGGATGTCGCCCTTCAGAATCACGCCGCGAGCCTTGGCATACTCGTGAGCCGAGCGCATCTGACGGTCGAGGATGTACTGCACGAAATAGAAGAAAGCCACGTCCTTGTATGCCTTCGAGCTTGGATCTGACAAAGGCTTGCGGTCAGCCTCGTCCCACTGGTTGTGGTCGAGCCATGTATTGAAGAGGCACGAACCATACTTGTCGCGCAGATAGCAGAACTGTGCGTAAGGCACCAGCCAGTGCTGGCTCTCCTCGAAGAACTCCTTGAAGTCGTCCGAAGCGAGCATCTCCTTTCCCTCCTGCTGGTAGAGAAGGTGCAGATAGCGTAGCTTGGCGTTGTTGACGCGCTCATAATCAATCTGCGGCAGAGCGTTCAGTTCCTCGCGTAACATCTCGAAGCGGTCAGCCTCCACCTTGTCTTTGAGCTGCGGCAGCTGACGCAAGTCGGCATACTGCGGGTGCAGGGCATAGATGCTGATGCAGGAATAAGGATAAGAGTCGGTCCAGGTGTGTGTGGACGTGCTGTCGTTGATTGGAAGAACCTGCAGCACGCGCTGATGAGTCTTGGCCACCCAGTCAATCATAAGCTTCAGGTCGCCGAAGTCGCCCACGCCGTAGCTGCCTTCCGAACGCAGCGAGAATACGGGGATGAGCGTGCCAGCCACCTTCTCGTCGCAGAGCGCGAAGAAAGCCTGGTCGAGCACAGCCACGTGAGTTTCGCCCTCGTTCATTGTTGGAATGTCGAGCACGCGGTTTTCGCAAGTCTCCCAAAGTTCGTCGCCCTTATCGTCGAATGCCACGAACTTAAACTCCATCTTCATATCTTCAGCCTCAACCTCGTTCACGCAGCTTGCCTTCTTGTTGCGCTGCAAGGTTCTGTAGCGCGGAGTGCGCTGCAAAGCTTCTATACGCTTGGCGTGCTGCAACGCCACATAGCGGTCAACGTCTATGTCCACCATCCATTCGTTATGGTTCTGCTCGGTCATAGAAATCGCCTTGCTAAGGTCCCAGTTGCCGAGGAAATCGCCTGCACCCAATAAGGTCAGACGGCTTCCTATGCGGAGCTGCGGAGCACGCACCACCAATCTGAGGACGCGTGGCAGGTCAGTGGGCGTCACCTTTCCCTCAGCGCGTCGGTTGACGCAGTCGGTGAATGCCGAGCTGTAGAGATAAGTGTCGCAGGGGAAGTCGTGCCATCGGTCGTGCACGACGTATCGTTATGTGGCAGTGGCGTTAAGGTATAGCAGATGCTTCATCATCTTCCATTCTGTTCGCTTTATGCCGCGATAGTTTCTCACACTATAGTAGTAGCTTACCTTTGTGGTGTCTTCCTGTACGTCGATGTCGCACGACCAGTTAAGTCCGTCACGTGTAAACATCAGTACGCTGTCCGCAGACTCGTCCAGACCTTCAACGTTCAGCAGAAGTTCTTCTCCAAAGGCAGTCTTGTATTGGATATCAAAATAGATTTTCATGTTAGTATAGTTTGTTTTAAATGCAAAATTAAGAAAATAATCATATAAACCTATAAAGGTGGATGCTATTTTTTAAAATGTTAGGCTTAATCCTTTATCTTTATGTAAAAGTTGGTTTAAAGCGACCATAAGGCAAAAAAAATACGTAACTTTGCATGTCATTATATACCTTACCACATTATAAATAAACAACCACTTATATTACTAACAATCATAAAATCAATCCAGCTATGAAGAAATTGTCATTTCTTTTCTTTCTTCTCGTAGCGTGCATAACGGCATTTGCCGGTAATGTAATCTCGGGCAAGAAGGCTGCTCCGTTGCGTGCCGCTGCCAAGATGCCGACGTTCTGCAGCGAGACGGACGCCAATCCGCAGTATTACATCGTTACGTTCAATCGTTCGGGAACGTGCATGAGCGAGAGCACCAACGGTACGGACAACTGCATCCGACTCTACAACTCCACTGGTGACGCTTCGCAGCAGTGGAAGCTCGTGGGCACGCAGGACAACTTCCAGTTTGTCAACAAGAACGGCAATTATGCCTTTGTCAGCTCACAGTCGATCTATACTTCAGAGGGAGGCACCAATCCCAACCCTATCCGCGCTTCTAAGTCGGCACAGCCCGGCGGCTACAAGCTCGTGGTAAGCAGCTGCATGGACAACGGCGCAGGCTTTGAGGTTATCGCAAACTCGAAGTCGGGCAACAACTACATGAATCTTTGGGGCGACCCGAGAGGTGGCAATACCATCGGCTTCTGGAAGGTTGGTGACCAGAACAATGTGATCTCGTTCACAAAGCCCGGTGCCATGAACGGCGCACTCGACTATAAGACAGTCGGCGTAACGGGATATTCACCCACCAATATGCTCACCCTCTGGTATGACGAGCCTGCCACAACAGCACAGCTTTACAGCGGCGGACAGGGTTATAGCAACTGGATGGAGTATGCATTGCCCATCGGTGACGGACAGTTCGGCGCAAGTCTCTTCGGCGGTGCCTATAAGGACGAAATCCAGTTTAACGAGAAGACCCTTTGGTCAGGGACTGCAGCACGTTCGCCCTACGGCGGTAAGGGATATGGCAAGTATGAGAACTTCGGTTCGGTCTTTGCCGAGGACCTCAGCGGATGCTGCGGCACAACCGACGAGACAGCAGCTACGGGATATCTCCGTCAGCTGGATCTGACCACAGCAACCGGACTCACACAGTTCACTTCTCCCGAGGGCGTTACATATACACGCCAGTATATCGCTTCAAATCCGGCTCGCGTCGTAGCCGCTCACTACGCAGCTGACGCCAATGGTAAGATAAGCATGCGCTTCACTCTCGTTCCGGGATCGGTGCTTACAAGCAACGTGACGTACGAAAACGAGGAGGCTAAGTTTAACGGCAAGCTGGATCTCATAAGCTATAGCGCCGTTATGAAGGTCATCCCCAAAGGCGGAACAGTGGAGACAACGGAGGAAGGCATCACCGTAACAGACGCTGATGAAGTGCTCGTCATCCTCGCAGGTGGCACCGACTACGACATCTCTTCTCCCACATACATCGCCAACACCTCTTCACTCGTCTCAGACATCGAGGCTCGCGCTACGGCAGCAGCCGACAAGGGATGGAGAGCACTCTATGACGAACACCTCGCAGACTACGCTTCACTCTTCGGACGTCTGGACTTCCATCTTGACGGAACAGCCAATACGCTGCCCACCAACAAGCTCATCAACACATACAACAGCGGCAACGGCGACAATGCCCTTATGCTGGAGCAGCTCTATTTTGCCTACGGACGTTATCTGGAGATAGCCTCTTCACGCGGCGTTGACCTCCCGTCCAACCTTCAGGGCATCTGGAGCAATATGGTGCAGCCGGCTTGGAACGCCGACATCCACTCTAACATCAACGTGCAGATGAACTACTGGCCGGCTGAACCGACCAATCTCAGCGAGATGCACCTGCCGTTCCTCAACTATATCTGGAACCTCGCAGAGAACCACACGGAATGGAAGCAGTGGGCACAGATGCAGGGACAGGACCGTGGTTGGACCTGCTTCACGGAGAACAACATCTTCGGCGGCGTAAGCTCGTTCAAGAACAACTACGTCATTGCCAACGCGTGGTACGCCTCACACCTCTGGCAGCACTATCGCTATACCCTCGACCGTGACTATCTGAAGCGCGTATTCCCTGCAATGCTCTCTGCATCACAGTTCTGGATGGACCGTCTGATATTGGCTTCCGACGGCACTTACGAGACTCCTGACGAATGGTCGCCGGAGCACGGACCTGAAGCTGAGAATGGCGTGGCACACGCACAGCAGCTCGTTTACGACCTCTTCGACAATACTCTCAAGGCCATTGACGTACTTGGCGATGACGCCAACGTAACAGAAACAGACCTTGCCGACCTGAAGACAAAGTTCGCGAAGCTGGACAACGGTCTGCATACCGAGACATACACGGGCAACTGGGGCTCAGAACGCATCGCCTCTGGCACGCAGATTATGCGCGAATGGAAGTACAGCCGCTATACTGCCACCACCGAAGGCCGCGACCACAGACACATGTCGCACCTGATGTGCCTCTATCCGTTCTCTCAGGTGGAGCCGGGAACAGAGCTTTTTGACGCTGCTGTCAATTCACTCCGTCTCCGTGGCGACGGCGCAACGGGATGGTCAATGGGATGGAAGATAAATCTTTGGGCACGTGCTCTTGACGGCGACCACGCCCGTAAGATTCTTAACAACGCCCTCCGCCACAGCAACGGCGACGCAGGTGTGTTCTATAACCTCTTCGATTCGCACGCTCCGTTCCAGATTGACGGCAACTTCGGCGCTTGCGCTGGTATGGCTGAGATGCTCATGCAGAGCAACAGCGGCACCATCCGCATCCTCCCCGCACTGCCTTCTGCATGGAAGACCGGACACATCGATGGCATGAAGGCTGTAGGCGACTTCACTGTAAGCATCCAGTGGAAGAACAACAAGCCCACTCTTGTGACCATCACAAGCAATCAGGGACAGACAGCTCCGCTTATCTGCGAGGGTCTTAGCACCGCAAAGGTATACGTGAACGACGTGCTTACTCCTGACTTCGCTTTCGATTCTACAGACCAGACCACTCTCTCAGGCGAGGCTGGCACCGTGTATGTGTTCGACTTCGAGGGCACATACAATCCGCCTACAGCCATTGACCGCATCGAGAACAGTGTGAAGGGCAACGGACAGACCTATAACCTCCAGGGTCAGAAGGTAGGCAAGAACTACCGCGGAATCGTAATACGTAACGGAAAGAAAACAGTAAACAAGTAGACTTGTCTACTAAAAACAAATTATGAGAATAAACTATTTGATTGGAACCGCCACTATTGCCGCTCTGCTTTTCGGCAATGTGGCTATGGCGCAGAAGAAGGTGGCGCGCAAGTCAGCGCCCCGCGCCCTGCAGACAGCCTCCGGACCTAACCGCACCATGCCCCTCAAGACGGTGCCGAAGGTTTCGGCTGAGGCTCCGTTTGACGAGTCGTGGGTGGAGAACGAGAAGGTTTTCGAGCACTGGAAGCAGAAGGCTCACGCCACATTCATCCCTTATTCGTCTACAGCACTTATGCAGAAGGACGACTGCTACAAATATCCGTGGCTTGAGCCGAAGCACGCTGACGTGCTCTCGCTCAGCGGCGACTGGAAATTCCATTACACAGCGGACCGCAGCAAGGGTCGTCCGGGCAAGGACGACTTCTATGCTGACAACGCTGATGTGTCGGGTTGGGACAACATCCGTGTGCCGCTCAACTGGGAAATGGCAGGTTATGACGTGCCCGTATATAATAATGTGGGCTATCCTTTCCACAACAATCCGCCTTTCATCAAGGCGTTTGACGACAACTTCGACAAGAATCCGGTGGGTTCGTATCGCCGCAACTTCACTCTTCCTGAGAACTGGAAGGACGGTCGCCGAGTGTTTATCCACTTCGACGGAGCTTGCAGCGCCATCGTGGTATGGGTGAACGGACAGTACGCCGGTTACTCGCAGGGCGCCAATACGGATGCCGAGTTCGACGTTACCAACTATGTACGCAAGGGCGAGAACAACGTGTCGGTACGCGTATACCGCTGGTCGGACGGTTCGTATCTCGAAGGCCAGGACATGTGGCACCTCGCAGGTATCCACCGCGACGTATATCTGGTGTCAACTCCGCGCACCTTCGTGTTCGACCATTACATCACATCTACGCTTGATGCATCCAGCAAGTACACGGAAGGTTCGCTCGATGTGGCGCTGACCGTCAACAATCCGATGTATGACAAGGTGACGAAAAACCTTGAGGTGGAGCTTCTCGACGCCAATGACAAGCTCATCGCAAGCCAGAATGTTCAGGCTGTGATGACAGCGAAGGACTCTCACAAGACCTTCAACGTAAAGATGGAAGGACTGAAGGGACTGACACCTTGGTCATCAGAGAATCCTTATCTCTACACCGTCGTAGTGCGTCAGAAGCAGGGCGACAAGGAAGAGATGGTATTCTCAACGAAGTATGGTTTCCGTTCTGTTGAACAGCGCGGCAATCTTATCTATGTTAACGGCGAGCGTGTCTTCTTCAAGGGTGTGAACACGCAGGACATCCATCCTCTCCTTGGTCACGCCATCGACACTGAGACGATGCTGAAGGACGTGGTGCTGATGAAGCGGGCTAACGTCAATACAGTACGTACAAGCCACTATCCGCGTCAGCCGCGTATGTACGCCATGTTCGATTACTACGGTCTTTACTGCATGGACGAGGCTGATGTGGAATGCCATAACAACCAGTCGCTCTCTGACACTCCGTCTTGGGAGAATGCTTACGTGGACCGCACCGAACGCATGGTGCTCCGCGACCGCAACCATCCGAGCGTGGTGTTCTGGTCGTTGGGTAACGAGTCGGGTGGCGGATGTAACTTCCAAGCTACATACGACTGCGTGAAGCGTCTGCTTCCGGGTCGCGACAACTTCGTACACTACGAGGGCTACAACCACGGCGAGAAGTATTCTGACTTCGGTTCGGACATGTATCCGAAGGTGGAGAAGGTCATCGAGCAGAGCAGCGGTCTGCACGGCAAGCCTTACTTTATCTGCGAGTATGCACATGCAATGGGTCAGGCAGTCGGCAACCTTCAGGAATACTGGGACGTTATTGAGAAGAGCACGGGCATCGTGGGTGGCTGTATCTGGGACTGGGTGGACCAGGGTATCTACGATACACGTCGCATCAAGGAGCACAAGCCTCTTATTGACAGCAAGACAGGTCTTCACTATTATACTTCAGGTTATGATTACACACGCATGAATCGTGGTGACAATGGATTCCAGGGCGACTTCATGTCCAACGGTATCATCACTCCGGGACGTGAGTGGACAGCCAAGCTTGAGGAGGTGAAGTACGTATATCGCAATGCCGACTTTGTTGGCTTCAAGAACCACAAGGCCGCTATTAAGAACAAGAGCGCATTCACCAACCTTGCTGATGCCTATACATTGACATACCGCGTACTTGCTGACGGCAAGGAGGTGGAGAAGGGCACTGCTGCCGTTCCTTCATGCAAGCCGGGTGCAACATGCGAGGTGGACATCCCTTACACAACAGCCGTAAGCGCTGACAAGGAGTATGTGGTGGAGCTGAGCCTTAATCTCAAGAACAACGCTTCATGGGCTAAGAAGGGCTACTCAATGGTGGCAACACAGTTTAAGCTTGGTGCTGACGCTGCTGTAGCAAGCGTTCCCGTTGCTGACCCGACATTCGTAGAGCAGCCCCACGGCACTCTGCCCGTTATCGGCAAGCTGAAGGGCAAGCTGAAGATTGAGGGTCGTAAGGTTGTCGGTAAGAACTTCGCCATCAGCTTCGCAGAGAACGGAACAATAGCAGATTGGACTTTCAACGGCAAGCAGATTGTTATGCCTGAGGCTGGTCCCGACTTCAACGGTTTCCGCCGTATCGCCAACGACAATATCTCACTCGGCGCTACCGGTGGTGTAGCTGAGAACGAGAACAAGGAAGAAGGTGCTATCTCTGGTCAGAAGCATCTCGTAAAGGCTCCGACAAAGCAGGGCAAGAACGTTGTTGTGAAGACCACAGTGGGCAACGGCAAGGACACACACGCCATCGTATATACCATCTATCCTAACGGAGTGGTGGACATGAAGGTGACATTCGAGAACTCGTCTGTAGACACTCGTCGTGTCGGCATAACCATGCAGTTCGCTCCGGGTATGGAGAATGTGGAGTATTACGCCAAGGGTCCGTGGTCTAACTACATCGACCGTCAGCGCAGCCAAATGCTCGGCAGATACACCACAACCGTAGACGGCATGTTTGAGGAGCAGAGTGCTCCGCAGACAATGGGCGATCGTCAGGGCTTGCGCAACTTGAAGTTGTCTGGCAACGGCACGTCTCTCGATATCACCGTAGAGGGAATGCTCGCATTCTCGCTCTCTCACGTAGACGACCAGCAGTTCAATTATGACGTCTTCTATGGCGGCAAGCATCCTTACGACCTCACACGCAGCCCGCAGGTGTTCGCTCACTTCGACATCTGGCAGCGTGGCATTGGTAACCACTCATGCGGCGGCGACTCTTGCCTCCCGCAGTATCAGGTTCCAACCGGCAAGCATGTCGTAACAATGAGATTTGCTCCGAAGGCAGAATAAGGGGATAGGCGCTCTAGACGCTCTGGTTTTTCTAGGCTTTCTAGAGTTTCTAGATGTTCTAGAGTTTCTATATTAATAAAAAAAAGCAGAGCTTTAACTTTCTATGGTTAAAGCTCTGCTTTTTTCGTATGCTGCTTTTCCTTATCCTCTTATTTCTTCACTCCCATATTCCACAGCGTGAAGCTCAGGAGATCGGCCTGTTCCTGGAGGCGCTTTGCCAGTGGCTTGCCTCCGCCGTGACCGGCGTTAACGCCGATGCTGATAAGGACCGGTGCCTTTCCTGCCTGACATTCCTGCAGGCGTGCTGCGAACTTGAACGAGTGGGCTGGTACCACACGATCGTCGTGGTCGGCTGTGGTGACGAGGGTGGCGGGATAGCTTACACCAGGCTTCAGGGTGTGGAGCGGCGAGTAAGCCTTGAGATATTCGAACATCTCCTTCGAATCCTCCGATGTGCCGTAGTCAGGTGCCCAGTTCCAACCGATTGTGAACTTATGGTATCTGAGCATATCCATAACGCCTACTGCGGGCAGACACACCTTGTAGAGGTCAGGACGCTGCGTCATGCAGGCTCCTACGAGCAGACCACCGTTGCTGCCGCCTTGGATGGCGAGATAGTCCTTCGATGTATAGCCCTTATTGATGAGCAGTTCGGCTGCTGCAATGAAGTCGTCGAAGACGTTCTGCTTCTGCAACTTCGTTCCAGCCACATGCCATTCCTCGCCGTACTCTCCGCCACCACGCAGAACAGCATGCACGTAAATGCCACCGCGCTCCATGAAGGGGATGTAGTTAGAGAGGAAGAAGGGATTGTATGAGAGGTTGAAACCGCCGTAACCGTAGAGCAAGAGCGGATTCTTGCCGTTCATCTTCAGCCCTTTCTTATAGGTGATGAAGAGCGGAGCACGTGTTCCGTCCTTCGACGTATAGAACACCATCTCCGTCTTGTAGTCCTGCGAACGGAACGACGTCTTCGGCGCTGCCCAAACCTTGCTTGTTCCTGCCGTCATGTCATAGCTGTAGACAGTGGAAGGAGTGGTGTATGACGTGAACGAATAATAAACCTCCTTCTGTCCTCGCTTGCCGCTTGCGCTGACCGAACCGTATGTCGGCAGCTCTATCTCCGAGAGACGCTTGCCGTCCAGAGAGTAGACATAGAGCTGGTGGCAGTTGTCCTTCATGTACTTCAGAATCATGCGGTCGCCGGCGAAAGTCACTCCGTCAAGCACGCTCTCGCTCTCCGCCACCACTTCTTTCCAGTCGCCATATCCCGGCTTGTTGATGTCTGCCACCATCAGTCGGTAACGCGGTGCGTCGGCATTGGTAAGGATATACATCTTGCCGTCTATGGTCTGCACGGGAGTATAGAGATAGTCAGGATTGGCACACATCTGTATGAACTGCGAATTGGGCTGCTTCAGGTCGCGTACGAAGAGGTTGTTGCCGTTCGCCATACCAGCTTCGGTCAGGTACATCACCGTTTCGTCGCGGTCGATGCTTACGCTATAGAAGCGCAGCGGCTGCGTGGGGTTCTGATAGAACAGGCGGTCTTCGCTCTGCGGCGTACCGATCTTGTGGTAATAAATCTTCTGCACAGAGTTCTTAGCCGATGTTTCCTTTCCCTTCTCAGGTGCGTCGTAAGCGCTATAATAGAATCCGTCGCCGAGCCATTCGGCGCCCGTAAACTTCGCCCAGACAATATGGTCGTCAAGCTCCTTGCCCGTCTGACAGTCCTTCACGTAAATCTCCTCCCAGTCCGAACCGTTACGCGAAATCACGTAAGCCATATAGCGTCCGTCGTGTGAGAAGTGGGTTCCCTTCAGCGCCACCGTACCGTCTGCGCTAAGCGTATTCGGGTCGAGCCAGACGCGCTGCTGGTCTTCTTTGGTATCCGGGCTATCCATCTGATAGAGCACAAACTGGTTTTGCAGTCCGTTGTTACGGTATACATACCACTTGCCGTGCTGCTCGAACGGCATACCTATCTTCTCGTAATTGGCAGTCTCCTTCAGTCGCTTCAGGATAGACTTGCGGAGCGGGATGCGGTCGATATACTTACGTGTGACGGCGTTCTCCGCCTCCACCCACTGCGCCGTTTCGCGGCTTGTGTCGTTCTCCAACCATCGGTACGTGTCGGCAACCTTCTCGCCGAAATACTCGTCTACGACATTGTCCTTCCGCGTCTGCGGATATCTCACGTCCTGCGCCTGCACCATTGTGGAGGCAAGCAAGGCAGAGGCTGTTATAGAAAAGAATAATCTTTTGTTCATTTGATTTAAGGAATTTGTGCAAATATACGAAAAATCCCCCAATGTGGGACGCTTCGTGCGAAAGATAATATCTTTTCGTTTCTGAAACGTCCCACATTGGGGGATTATATAAAGTCTTCTTGTCTGAAAATACCTTATCCGTAGATGATGTTTCCGTCGGTGTCGCGGTTCTCGTCGATGAAAGACTTGTTGTACTGCGTCATGCCGCGGAGCGACATACCCATGCTTGAGAAGCCGCCGTCATGGAAGAGAGTCTGCATGGTCACCTTGCGTGTGAGGTCAGAGAACATCACCACGCAGTAGTCGGCGCACTCGTCAGCGCTGGCATTGCCGAGCGGCGACATGCGGTCAGAGAAGTCGTAGAGTCCGTCGAAGCCCTTGATGCCGCTACCCGCTGTCGTGAATGTCGGCGACTGTGATATGGTGTTGATACGTACGCCTTTCTCACGTCCGTAGATATAGCCGAAGCTACGGCAGATTGACTCGAGCAGCGACTTGGCGTCAGCCATGTCGTTATATCCGAAGAATGTACGATGTGATGCGATGTAAGTAAGTGCGAGCACTGAAGCGCCGTCGCTCAGCGCGTCCAGCTTCTTGGCTGCCTGCAGCATCTTGTGGAACGAGATGGCAGAGATGTCCAGTGTCTTGTTCAGGAAGTTGTAGTCCAAATCGTCGTAAGTGCGCTTCTTGCGCATGTTCACGCTCATTGCAACAGAATGGAGCACGAAGTCAATCTTACCTCCGAGAGCTTCCTGAGCCTTCTCGAAGAGGTTGGTCAGATCCTCCACCGATGTCGCGTCGGCAGGGATGATGGTTGCGCCGGTCTTCTTAGCCAGCTCGTCGATGGTGCCCATACGGCATGCCACCGCTGTGTTAGTAAGCACAATCTGTGCTCCTTCCTCTACTGCGCGTTCCGCTACTTTCCACGCTATCGAAGCGTCATTCAATGCGCCGAATATTATACCGCGCTTTCCTTTCAATAAATTAAAAGACATAACTTTCTTATTTCGTTTATGTGATATTTCTTGCCTTAGGCGCTGCAAAGTTAATACATTTTCTGCACACAACTGCTATAATGTGTGCAAAAAAGTATTCGTAATGCGTATGAAAATGTTCAAATTACCATTATAATTCATTTAAATATTACTTGGAGATAACAAAAATTAGTAGTATTTTTGTATTCGTATACTATAAACCTCTCACCAGATAACACGCTAAAAGCCTTATGCTAATCAGACGTTTTACATTATTATATAGCTCACCCCAAACTGCCCCTGTCCTGCTCTCACGCTACAGCCTTCTTGCCGTAACGTGTCTTGCCGTCGTGTTTCTCCTCACTTCTTGTCATTCTTCGCCGTCGCCCAGCCATCTCGAAGCCCTGCGCTCTCATGCTGACAGCATTGTGGACGAGGTGGATGGTGAGCAAAGCCTCGACAGTCTTGTGAATGCGGCGGAGCGCAAGGGCGACCGCATGCTGGAGATGCGTGCACGCAAGAAGCTCGGACGCGTCTACCGTGAGTCCAACTTCTTCATCAAGGCCATCGACTGCCACACACGCGAACTGAAGCTGGCAGAGCAGCTCGGCGACACCATTGCTGCCGTTCAGGCGCTTAACAACATCGGCACCAACTTCCGACGCATGGGCATCCTCGATGAGGCCGTAGACTATCATTACCGTGGACTGCATCTCTGCGAGGAGTTCAGCCTTAAGGATGACAGCACGGCGCGTAAGAACCGTGTGATTTCGCTCAACGGCATCGGCAACATCTGCCTCACGCTCGGCGACACCGAGACTGCCGACTCCGTATTCAACGCTGCCCTCGAAGGCGAGAAGCGTCTTGGCAGCCATCTCGGTCAGGCCATCAATTACGCCAACCTCGGATCGCTCTACGAACGTAACGGTCAGATTGATTCAGCGTGGACGTTCTATCGTCGATCAATGGAGCAGAACCGCCTGGCAAAGTCTGACCTCGGCATCTCGCTATGCTACACCCACTTCGGACGACTCAACGAGAAGCAGGGTAGGAGGGCAGAGGCGATAGCCGAATACCGCAAGGCTTACGAAATAATGGCGCCCTCCGACGATCGCTGGCACACCATGGAGCCATGTCTGGCATTGGCTGAAATCTATATCAAAATGGGCGACGACGTCACCGCCATGCAATACCTTGACACGGCAGACCGCCTGGCTCACGACCTCCATTCGCTGGAACATCAGTCGCAGATTGCCCGTCTCTATTACGACATCTACAACCGCAAGGGCGACAGCCGTCAGGCCCTACATTTCTATAAGATATACAACGAGCTGGGCGACAGCGTCTCGAGCGAGAAAAACATCATACACATGCAGAACATGCGTGTGCGCTACGAGCATGAGCAGCACCGCGCCGAGATAGAGTCAGTCAATCAGCAGTATCGTACGGAGCGCACGCTGAAGCGCCTTAGCTTCGCTGCCGGTATGCTGGTCGTCATCCTCGCCGCCGTCATCGTGTGCTTCATGCTCTATGCTCTCCGTACCCGTAAGCGCAAGCAGGAGGTGCAGCACCAGTTAGACGAGATGCGCCTCTCGTTCTTCACCAACATCACCCACGAGTTTCGCACCCCGCTGACCGTCATCCTCGGCTATTCGCGCATGATGGAGGAGGGCAAGGTGCCGATGGGCGACATCACGCGAGTGGCCAATATGGTGTCGCGTCAGGGCTCGCGCCTCCTCTCGCTAATCAATCAGCTCCTCGACATACAGAAGGTGAAGTCGGCTGTGGGCAAGTGCGACTGGCATCGTGGCGACGTGGTTCTCTTCCTCTCCAACATCATTGAGAGCCATCTCAACATGGCACACTCCCACGGCATCCGTCTCTTGTATGCCCCGAAGCAGCAGAAGGCGGTGTGCGACTTCGTGCCTGACTATGCACAGAAGGTGGTGTGCAATCTTGTCACCAACGCCATAAAGTTCTCGAAGGAGGGCAGCGAGGTGCTCGTGTCGCTCGACGTGGAGGACGATATGCTGCAGATGCGTGTGGCTGACTTCGGTAGCGGCATCTCGCAGGACGACCAGCAGTGCATCTTCGAGCCGTTCTATCAGACCGAGAGCGACAAGAAGAACGTCGGTTCGGGCGTCGGACTGGCGCTTGTCAAGCAGATAGTCAGTGCTCTCAACGGCAGCATAAGCCTCGTCAGTAAGGTGGGCGAGGGTTCGGTGTTCACCGTGCGCATTCCGGTGAAGGCACCGGAAGGAGTGGAGGTGAAGTCGTTGGAATCGCTCGGCTCCGTCCCCACGTCCATCCTCTTGAACGCCGAGAACGATGTCATGCCAAAAACAGACTGCTCTGCCTCCATATCAGAAGCTGACGATGCCGACGACGACAATCCGTCCGATACCCGTCAGCTTGTCCTCATCGTGGAAGACAACGCTGATGTGGCAGAGTATATGACCATGCTGCTCAAGACTCGTTATCGCTTGGCAATAGCGCACGACGGCATGGAGGGCTTGGAGGTGGCGACGCAGCTTGTGCCCGACATAATTGTCACGGACGTTATGATGCCCCGCATGGACGGCTACGAGTTTTGCCAGGCTGTCAAGCAATCGGACGTGCTCAATCACATTCCCGTCATCATCGTCACGGCAAAGACCACGCAGGCTGACAAGCTTCGCGGCTTGCAGCTGGGAGTGGACGCATACATCTATAAACCCTTCGATGCGGAGGAGCTGGCTGTAAGCGTAGACAATCTTCTTGAGAAGAGCCGTATGCTTCGCGAGCGTTATATGCAGGCAGCTGCGGAGCACCAGCCCAATGCCGAGGCTGCCCTTCCTCCGCAAGACCGTGCCTTCATCGGCCGTGTCAACACCATCGTGGACAAGGAGATGAGCGAGGGCAATGTCACTGTCGACACCGTTGCTGTGGCTCTCTGTATGAGTTCGGCGCAGTTCCGCCGCAAGCTCACCGCCGTCTCCGGCACCACTCCAGCCGTCTACATCCGTACAAGGCAGATGCAGATGGCACAGCGTATTCTTGACAGCAATGCTGACCTCCCCATCAACGAGGTGGCCATGAAGTGCGGCTTCTACGACGTCTCTCACTTCACCCGCACCTTCAAGCAGGTGATGGGAGTGACGCCGACGCAGTATAAGAAGGGGTGAGAGAGTTAGGAATTACAGCTGATAATGCAAACATAGGAGGCTATGGCGTCTCGCCGTAGCCACGCAGCCTTCCATAGCAGAACATCAATCAGCGCCGTGTCCCGAGGGGACACGTATCCATCAGAAACCCACTGCAACCTGCGAAGCAGCGCCGCAGAGGGTACGTGCGCTACCACATCC